>OGQM01000160.1_pt1 | contig 71305 bp, 66 predicted proteins | sample 1553191 | NCBI WGS metagenome assembly OGQM01 (sample SAMEA2579954, study PRJEB22360) | human gut metagenome | biome: human gut; feature: human-associated habitat; material: faeces | place: Denmark | collected 2008/2010 | reverse complement strand
GGGAATAATAATACTTCACGAATTGTTCTTTGATCAGTCAACAACATTACGAAACGATCAATTCCAAGTCCTACACCACCAGTTGGAGGAAGACCATATTCCAATGCTTCTACATAATCTGTATCCACTTCGTTGGCTTCATCATCACCTAATTCACGAAGTTCTAATTGTTTTTCGAAACGTTCTCTTTGATCAATTGGATCATTTAATTCAGAGAATGCGTTCGCATATTCGTGTCCACAAATGAACAATTCATAACGATCCGCAAATCTAGGATCCTTCTTATTCTTTTTAGCTAATGGAGAAATTGATGTTGGATGACCATATACAAATGTTGGTTGTACAATTGTTTCTTCAACATATTTTTCGAAGAATAAGTTGATGATGTGTCCAACTGTATTATGGATCTTTTCAACTTCAATATCATGTTCCTCAGCCAATTTAACAGCTTCTTCATAACTCATATCTTGCCAGAAATCTACACCACAAGCTTCTTTGATCGCATCAACCATGTGAATACGTTTAAAAGGAGCCTTTAATGATAATTGAGTTCCTTGATAAGTAATATCTGTAGTACCCAATACTTCATTAGCTACTGAATCAAACAATCCTTCAATCAAGTCCATCATTCCGTGTAAATCACTATAGGCAACATAAGCTTCAACGGTAGTAAATTCAGGATTATGCATCGCATCCATACCTTCATTACGGAATAAACGACCAATTTCATAAACACCTTCTAAACCACCAACGATCAAACGCTTTAATGGTAATTCAGTCGCAATACGCAAATAGAAATCCATATTTAATGTGTTGTGGTGCGTTACGAAAGGTCTAGCACTTGCACCACCTAAGATTGGTTGCATAACTGGAGTTTCAACTTCCACTAAACCTTGACCATCCAAATAATGTTGGATTGCACGAATAATTTTTGGTCTTGTTAGTGCAATATGCTTAGCTTCTGGATTCATGATCAAGTCTACATAACGACGACGGAAACGCTCTTCAACATCTGTTAAACCATGGAATTTTTCTGGTAAAGGACGAAGTGATTTTGAAAGGTGTGTATAATTTTTAGCACGAACAGATAATTGTCCATGATCTGTCTTCATGACAGTACCTTCAATACCTACGATATCTCCAATATCATTTTTCTTGAAGATTTCATATTGATCATCACCGATTTCATCTTTACGAACATAAATCTGAATTTGACCTTCACGATCCTGGATATTCATAAAACCAGCCTTACCCTGACGACGCTTCGTCATGATACGACCTGCAATTTTAACAGTTACTTGTAATTCATCTAATTCTTCTTTTGTCTTGTCTTCATAAGATGATTTGATAATACCCGAATTTGAAGTACGATCATAACGAGATCCAAATGGATCAATACCCATGTCGATCAAATCTTGCATCTTTTGACGACGAACTTGTTCTTGTTGCGTTAACTTTTCCATTGTTTTCTCCTTTTTCTTTTATCCATAAAAAAAGGCACTTGCCACAAAGGGACGAAGTGCTCGTGTTACCACCCTAATTTACCAAACAAATCACTTTGTCCAGCCTTAGTCACTGTCTATAAACAGCGCTTCCTTTAATGCAGGAAATACAAATAGCTCCAAGTCTTTATTCCCAATTAGTCCTACGCTTTTTTTCACCAACCAAAAGCTCTCTAAAGTATTTCTAAAAGGTACTCGCCCTCTTCATTGCCTTTTTATACGCTTTTATCCTACTAGACAATACACAATTTGTCAATTTAAGATTTATCCATATATCGAATATTTAATTCTTTAATACTGTTTTTAAATAAAATATCGATCTTGGCATAATATGTTTCTACATCCGGTTCAAAATTATGCAAAATCCAATACTTTAAAAAGTATAATAAATCATTCGCATAATAATCCACTAAAAAATCTATTGTGAATCTTGAATCCATCCTACTCACATCTAAATAAGAAAATACATTTCTAAATATTTCTTTAAACACATTACTCATTAAATCTTCAAAACCATTCTGCCCTGTAATTCTATAACAAGACTTAAAGAAATCACGATCATCACTTACAGTCTGAAAGATATGTTTTATAATTTGAGGATTTGATTCATGCTCAATCCCTTTATAAAACATACGATGAATCAAATATTCCAATGCCTCATACTTATCCATAAAATGATTATAGAAAGTTCCACGAATAACGCCTGTTTTATCGCAAATCTGTTTGATTGTGATCTTTTCGAAAGGCTTTTGTTGCATCAAAATATACAATCCCTCACTCAGAAGATCTTTCATTGTCACCTTTTCATTAAATGTCATGAAATCACCTCTACAATCGAATTAATTTAAAAATTAATGATAAGCTCATAAATAAGTATACGACTCCGCAAAGAAAATAATAAGCCTTTTGATATCCGGCCCCATTATAATATCCAATATAAAAATGAATCATATAGCCAGCAAGTACAATTAAAAATAAGACTAAAGACTCCATCAAATAAGGAAGATTCATATAATAACAGCCAACTCCAACAAAGAAACAGTCGAGTCCTCCAATAAGAGCCAATTTAATAATTTGTTTTGTATCAAACTCTTGTAGTCTTTCCACAAACTTTCCACGCTTAAAACTATAAATGACCATTCCATTTCCAAGAATCAAAAAGACAAATATCGCAACATATTTATTCAATATTGCCAATGGACGTCCAAAAATATGTGTGGACATTCCATGTCCTAATAAAAACATACCCGAACTGCATAGCGCAAAAATCAATCCATAAACCAATGCTTTTGAAAAGCGAATATTACGAATTGAAGCCCCCTGTTCTAGTGCACATACAAATACATCTAAACTCAGACAAATACTCAAAATCCCAAATATCAACATAACAATCCACCCTCACTTACTTTATTGTATACGAACTTGGATTATTTTAAAAATCACGATGAACATATTTCAATAAATGTATTTCTGAACTACAATAAAGCTATGAAAAACATCATTGACTACATCAAAGAATACGGAAATTTAACCCTTGAAGAATACCCATTTAATAATGTGGACTCTTTGATTCTCTCACAAATTTCCTATATTAAATTTGAAAACTCAAGCATTGATATCGAATCCGAAATCCATTTATTAAATGATTTTGAAAATGAAATTGATACTTTATGCATGGATACCCGAGTACCTGAATTAAACGAAGAATTATTTCTTCAATTCATACACTCCCTTCGCTATGAAGCCATTACCATTTCTCATCTACAAACTAATTTTGACAAAGATAATGAAAAACAATTCTGTGCTATGACTTTTCATTTACCCAACCAAATAGATTACATTGCCTTTCGCGGTACAGACGCTAGTTTTGTAGGATGGAAAGAAGACTTCAATCTATGTTTTCAAGAAAATATTCCAAGTCAAATTTCTGCCTTAAACTATGTGAATAATTATAAGACAAAACACAAACTCATCTTAGGAGGACACTCCAAAGGAGCAAATCTTGCCCTATATGCAGGCATACATACACATAATCCAATTTATTGTATATACAACCATGATGGGCCTGGATTTCTTACACCTTATCAAACGGATAAGAAAGTATTTAAGACCATACCACAATCGAGTATTATTGGACTCTTACTTGAAGAAACAAATAATTATCAAATCATTCAAAGTGATGCCATATCCATCCTTCAACACGATCCATTTACGTGGTGCGTTGAAAACGGTGATTTTATTTATCTTAAACAAAATGATCAACTATCCAAACATACACAATCCACACTATCCAATTGGCTTAAATCCATTGATGTCAATACCCGCAAACAAGTCATTGATACCATTTATTCTGTCTTTTCAGATTATGAAAATCCAAAGGATTTAAGGAAGAATATCGATATGGTTGAGATGATCAAATCCATTCAAAATATGGATAGTCAAACGAAGAAAATGATTAGTGAAACGATTCAAGTCTTATTCAAATGCATCCAAAATGAAATCAAGCGAGGATTCTAAATTCCTCGCTTAAATAATATATAACTATAGATACACGGAATAATAGTCGCTACAAGAATCACAACAATTCCCATTGTCATATAGCCAAGTAATCCAAGTACTATATATAAGATTCCAGCTATCACCATACAATAGCCACCCACACGATTTGACAACACCCAGTTTTCATCACTATTCAATGCCCACGATGTTTTAATTCCAACTGCATAATTCCGTTTTACTTTTGGCAAATAATTTCCTAATACAATTAGTAATACACCCACTAGAATATTCATCACAAAACTAACATCAAAAGAATAGCCCAAACCAAAATAAATGATTGTCATATCGATAATGATACAGATGACTGGACAAATCATAAATAAAATATTCATCATAAAATCTGGAATATTATTTCGCTTTGGATCTTTTACACTCACAAAACAAGTAAATACATGAATTGCCAAACACAAAAATAACATGCCAAATAACCCCATAAACTTAGGCATTGTACCATCGACTTGTCCATTTACATCAAAATGTGTTGGCACAACATCTGGAAGTTGATTATAGAAAACTAGATTCAATACTAAAGGAATCACAAACAAAGCTAAACTAAACATAAACCATTTATTCTTCAACATCTTCATTCCCTCCAATAAAAGATTTAAAATAACACAACATCTCCTCAAAAACAGATGCGTTAATTTGATAAAAGATAAAATTTTTATCCTTCTCTTCACAAATCAAACCTGCATCCTTTAATAAGGATAAATGATAAGAAACAGTAGCCTGGCTCATATCAAAATGACTTGCGATATCTCCAGCTGACATTTTGCCTTTCTTTAATAAATTCAATATGTCTCTTCGTACTGGCGCACCTAGCGCTTTAAATGTTTTTTCAAACAAAATATCACCACCTATTTAGAAATATTTCTAAATAGATTATATACCTTTTAAATATTATTTCAATACTATTTAGAAATTTTTCTAAATAGTTAATAAAAAGAATCAGGAAGATTATTCTCCCTGATACGATGTATATTTTTGATATTCCTTTGTCGTTTCTTCATCAAAACAATACAAACTGATTTTCATTGTATAATCACTATTCGCATCCAACCAATCCGCAATTGTCTTTAATACTAATGGCACTGCCTTTTCTACTGGATAGCCATAAACGCCACATGAAATAGCTGGAAAAGCGATTGTATGAATATCATACTTACGAGCTAAACTCAAACTATTCCAATAACAATCCCTCAACATATGCTCATCTTCATGTTTACCAGAATACACCGGACCCACAGTATGAATTACATACTTTACCTTTAAATCATACCCTTTAGTAATTTTGGCCTGACCTGTATGACAACCATTTAATAATTTACATTCTTCAAGTAACATGGGACCAGCCGCTCTATGAATAGCACCATCTACACCGCCGCCACCCAAAAGCGATTCATTCGCTGCATTGACAATACAATCTCCATCAAAAGTAGTAATATCTCCTTTAACTACTTTGATTTCACTCTCTAAATTCTTATTGTCTAAAATCATTTCAATTAAAACCTTTGGTAAAAAATACGAATCTTTCCAAGGATTTAATACAACTCCACTTACACCTTGTGTATCATGCACCATATGGAGTACATCCATCACACTTTGATTTAATGTTTCTGTAGCCTGACCCAAATCCACTTGATTCTGAGTGGTAAAGGCTACAAATACATCTTGACCATCATCTAAAGATAATCTTCGATAGACCTTTTCACCATTTGCATCGCCAACAGGAATAATAAATTGTTTTTCTTCTTTTGCCAGTTTACGAATATGCGAAAGAACCTCCATATTCTTTTCACGAGTCCCGTCTTGATATAATTCTTGAATCAATGTTTCTAATTTTTCCATACCTATTTCCTTACTACAAATGTCAAACTAAAAGGAAAAGCTCCAATCACATCTTGATAAATAGAGTCATCAATAAAGAACCCCTCTTTCATTGCACTTTCCTTTAATAGTGAATCTAACGAAATAAATTCTTCTTCGCTAATTTTAAAATCATTAAAACAATATCCATCATTGAAACGCTGATAGTTAAATACTTCATCCATTAAATCCCAAGTACTTACTTCGCTACCATCTTCTAATGTATCCATATAATTTAATAATTCATTTACGATTTCTTGTTGTCTTTCTTGTACCATAAAAATCACCTACACTTATTCTAACACAAAATGAAAAAGAGGCATGGCCTCTTAATCAATTTCTAAATATTCTTTGATTCTTTGAATCTGATTCAAGCCATCCAAATATCCCATGTAATAAAGATCGGCGAGTTTATCCACATCCCTCTCTACACGCGATACATTCACAGGCTTGCTTGGGGCAATCGTAAAGATTCTACCTTCATTTTCAAGTCTTGCTAATTCATCACACTGTTTATTGTAGTCACTATTCATTGATTCTAGTTTCTGTTCTAAAGCTGGATAGCCTGCATACAATCTTTTCGTCATTTTTTGAACCAAAGGATTTACTTCACTTTTACGATACTCTCTTTGACGTGTACGAACGACAATAATCTTTTCAAAATCATGATCCAACGCCCATTGATACGCTATCTTATCACTGCAGCCACCATCTAAATATAAACCATCTTCAATTTCAACCATCTTTGAAACATAAGGCATGGTTGCACTGGCTTGTACGGCTTTAAAAATATCTTGCGTTTTATTCTTACTAAAATATTCGGGTCTTCCCGTTTTACAATTCGTACATACCGCAATAAAATCACGCGTTGGATTCATAAAACGAGGCGTATTTAATGGATCAAAATATTGAGTTCCTTTCATCAAAAAATCAAATCCAATGATTCCTTTGTTGTTTTTAAAAGCTTCTAAACCAACATATCGAGAATCATGACGATACCCTAAATTAATTCTAGCACTACGACCAATTTGACCAGCCACATAGTTAAATCCGTTTAGTGCCCCTGCACTTGTACCTACTGTACACTGCATATTGATTTCAAACTGCATCAAAGCATCTAATACTCCTGATGTATATAATCCTCGAAAGGCACCTCCTTCAAGGACAATACACCCAGGAACAATTTTATTTGAAGTATTTCCATTTGGAAGTTTGGATATTCCCGAAAAACGCTTATTATTCTTCTTCATAACATCCCTCCTTCTTAGCTGAAAATTTTATACTCATTTTTTTAATTTGTCTACTTCTTTTGTTCATTCCAAAGTTTGTCAGCCATTGGCTTCCAATTTTTTGCATATGGAACTGTCTTTTCTAATAAGTGATCTACATCTTCTGGTGATTCATAATCTGTATTAACTGCTTTACTTTGTTTCACCAATTCTTGAATGCGACCTGCATTTTCAAGCATCGGACAAGGTCTTAACATATTTTCATTAAATGGTTGATTATCATGATAAGCCTGGAATAAAGGAGATCTAAGTGCATCGAGTAATGTCGTGTCATGAATATTACAGTTTGAATAATGAATAAATACACATGGTTCTACATCCCCTTTGGCATTGATATGAAGATATCTTCTTCCTCCGGCAATACATCCACCAACATATTGCGCATCATTTTGGAAATCCATAGTGAAAATTGGTTTTTCACTTCTGAACTTACGAATCTGATGATAAACATACGCTCTTTGTTCTGGCGTTGGAAGTAATTCTTTAACAGCCCCATTGCCTACTGGCATATAGTGGAAGAACCAGCAGAATAAAGCACCTGAATCAATCATTAAATCAAAGAATTCATCACTTGCGATATCTTTATAGTTTGCACTTGTATAACAAGTACTAATTCCAAAAGGCAATTTGTGTTTCTTTAATAATTCCATGGCACGTTTTACAGAATTGTAACAACCTTCACCACGTCTAGAATCATTCGCTGTTTCAAAGCCTTCCAAACTAATGGCTGGCACAAAGTTTTTCACACGCAACATATCCTGACAGAACTCTTCATCAATCAAAGTACCATTTGTGAAAGATAAGAAAGCACAGTCTGGGTGCATTTCACAAATTTTAATAACATCTTTTTTACGTGTTAAAGGTTCTCCACCCGTATAAATATACATGTAAGTTCCTAATTCTTTTCCTTGACGAATAATTGAATCAATATCATCCAAAGACAAATTTAATTGATGACCATATTCAGCAGCCCAACAACCTGTACAATGTAAATTACATGCAGATGTTGGATCTAATAATACAGCCCATGGAATATTACAATTGTATTTTTCTGACAATTCCTCTTGTTTTGTACTACCATTTAGTGTTGCATTAAAAATAAAGTTTTTAAATACAGCCTGACGAACGCCTGCATCCAAATCATACAACTTTAAAATGTAGTCATACCAAACACCTTTTTCATCGATTTGTTCACGAATCAATTTACGCTGCGAACCATACCAACCTTCAGGCATAACCTTATCTACTAAATTCATTAATTTAGGAATATTGGTTTCTGGATCCTTCTCCAAATACTTCAAGGCTTGATTCATACCAAACTTTTGAACACTACTCTGTAAAGAACTAAAATTCATAACTCTTCCTCCCTTTTTATTGTTTCATTCTAGTTCTTTAAAAATGATTTTTCAATACACAAATTTTCAAATGTGTAATATTTATGAACTATGGTCATTATTTTTATACTGTTTTGAGATATATATTATATATTATTTATATATTTATGAACTACGGTCATTTTTTGTGCAAAAAAAGAAGGTGTTTTCACACCCTCTTAGATTTCATTGGCAGCCTTATATCCTGTACGAATTGCACTTGCGATATCTGCTGTTCTTTCACCACTGCAGTCACCTACATAAGTAAATGGAACACTTAACTTACTATCATCAAATACATTCTTTTTAGAACCTAATGCATTTACAATTGTATCTGCAGCAATTTCAACATTTGTTTCATCTTTTGTATTCACTGCATAGATGACATTATCTTTAATTTCACTAACACGTGTATTCACAAATTTTTGAACATTGTGTTTTTCAAAATCAGCTTCCATCAAAGGTAATACAGTTTCAGATTCTTGTGCTGCAATTTTATCCATCATTTCAACGATTGAAACTTCTAGACCTTTATTTGCCAAATATTCAGCGGTTTCAGCACCAACTAATCCACCGCCTAATACTACACATTTACCAGATACTTCTTGACCATTCAAGATATCCCAGCTGGATACTACATTTGAATTTTCTACAGGCATAGGAAGATCCATATTGTGAGCCCCAATGGCCAAGATCACATGATCAAATCCATTCAATTCTTCCATTGTTGGTTTGTGGTTTAATTGAATGTCCACTTTACCAGGCAAGAATTTTTCGTAGTATTGAACCGAACGTAAAATTTCATCTTTTCTAGGTGGAACTGATGCGATATTGATTTGTCCACCTAAACGATCTGATTTTTCAAATACCGTCACTGTATGTCCACGTTTATAAGCTACACGAGCGGCTTCTAAACCCGCAAGACCTGCACCAACTACGACAACATTCTTAGTTTCTGTACATGGTTTAATAAAGATTGTTTCTTCATCTCCATTTTCTGCATTTAATACACAACTTAAATAACGACGAGATTGGATAGCATCTACACAACCTTTATTACAATTCAAACATTCACGAATGCATTCACCTGAGCCTACTTTATTTGCGATATCTGGATCTGTTAATAAACTTCTTCCATAACCAATGATATCTGCTGTACCATCTTCTAGAATCTTTTCACCAGCTTCCACACTGACTACACGACCCACTGTTGCGACTGGACAATGTACAACAGCCTTGACTTTTTCACAAGCACCTAAAGTCCAGTTATATGGAACCGCCCCCATAGGAGGAATTGTATCTCCCATATTTCCTGTGTGGTTAGCTTGAGCCACTTGAATCATATCAATTCCTGCTGCATCTAACATTTTTGCGAATTCAACCGCTTCATCTTCCAATAAACCACCTTTACCACGTAAAGATCCATCTGGATTGACAGTAATGATTGGAAGTTTATATTCGACCATCATTGATGGAGCCGCTTCTTTAATCGCTTGTAAAACTTCTAATGCATAACGAGTACGATTTTCTAAGCTACCACCATAGTTATCTGTACGATGATTTAATACGGTTGAACATAATGAACCAAGTAAACGGTCACCATGAATTTCAATCGCATCAATACCTGCTTTTTGTGCTTTTCTAGCACATTGGGCAATACTGTTTTTAATAGCTGTTAATTGTTCAACACTTGCTTCAGTCACAAAGTGCTGCATATCATGATGTAATTTTGCGTATGCACCTTTTGTCAATTCATCACAGATCTTTTGTTGTTTTTCAGCCTCTTCTAAATCATTGGCAGCCTTCGCTTTTGCAGCCAATTGACCAGCAATACCAGCTTCCATAATCATTTTTCCTACGCCTTGAACATCATATTCTGGATGGAACAATTGTAAAGCGACTTTACAATCGTGTTCATGTAAGGCATCTGCCAATTTTTTATACATTTCAATTTGTGATTCATCATATAGTTTTGGTGTTGGACTTGCTGTACGAACAGGAGCCACATCACCAATAACAATATAAGAACATCCACCTTTGGCAAGTCTTGTATAGAAAGCTAATGAACGAGGTCCAATCGATCCATCTCTTTCTTCATATCCTGTTGTCAAAGGGGGAAACATAATTCTATTTTTAAATGTTAAATTACCAACTTGAATTGGTTGTAATAATTTACTTGTCATATTTTCTCCTAGATATTTTTTGCGATTTCATGCGCATTTGTGATCGCATCTTTTAAAGTTCCTACTTTTTCACAATCACCAATGTAGTGTACATTTTCACTTTCTACTTCCACTTTCTTAGGTGCATATCCAACTGCGAAAATTAAAGTATCCGCTTCTGTAAGCTTGTGTTCAACACCCTCTTTTACATACGTAATTGTATTTTCATCCACACTTGTTACTTGTGCATTCAATTCGATGCGAACACCTTTCTGCATCAATCTTTGAGTCAATCTAGATTTTGCAGCTCCACCTTCACCAGGCATTAAGTTATTTGTCATTTCTAATAATGTAATCTTACGATTCATTGGGAATAAGTCATTGATTAATGGTGCTAAATAATCAGCTGTTTCACATCCAACACTTCCACCACCTAATACGACAATATTACGTCCTGGATATTTCTTTCCAGACAATACATCGTCTGCAGTCATCCAGTTTTTAAATACTTTAAATGGAGGAATTTCTTTTGGAGTAGCTCCACTTGAACATACGATTTCGTAATCTTTAAATTCATTTTCAAGCATTTCTTTTGTGACTTCTGTATTTAAGCGAACATCAATACCTTCATGATCTAAACGACGAATCATGAATTTAATAACTTTACACAATTCTTGTTTCGCGATTGGAACCGCGGCAAGTCTTAATTGTCCACCAAGTTCATTTGATTTTTCACAAAGAACAACTTTGTGTCCACGTTTTTTAGCAACATATGCCGCTTCCATACCAGCAGGACCACCACCAATGACTAATACTTTTTTCTTATCTGTAGCTTCTTCAATCGTATCATCTTCAACGCTTGGATTTACTGTACAAGAAATGCGTTTACCCATCATGATACCTGTCAAACAACGTCCACATCCAATACATGGACGAATATCGTCTACTTTACCTTCAAATGCCTTATTCGCAAATTCACTATCACATAAGTTTGGACGTCCAATCATACACATATCACATTTTCCGTTTGCGATTAATTCTTCTGCCATCCAAGGTTCGTTGATACGAGCAACAGTAGCGACTGGGATATTTACATGCTTTTTGATTTCTTCACTTGAATGAGCGTGAGGTGCAGCACTTGTACCAGGAGCTGGCATACTTGATCCACGTTTGATTGTGTTACCACCTGATACGTGAATAAAATCAACACCGGCTTTTTCTAATTGCTTACAAACATAGATCTGATCATTTAATGTCAATCCACCTTCACTATATTCATCACCACTAATACGAACATCAATAATGAAGTCATCTCCACAGTATTTACGAACAGATGCGATTACTTCTAAGCATAAGCGTAAACGTCCATCAATATTTCCACCATATTCGTCCGTACGTTTATTATATAAAGGTGTTAAGAAGCCACCTAATAATCCATGGGCATGAGCACATTGAATTTCAACACCATCACCACCGGCAATCTGTACACGGTGAGCCGCTTGACCAAATTGATCAACAATTGTGTGTAATTCTTCAATGGTTGCTGGTCTTGGTGCACTTTTTGCATAATAAGGTCCTACACAGCTTGGTGCAATCAATTGAGGTGTTCCTGGAACTGGGAATGCCATATAAGCTGGGTGGAACAATTGTGCTAAGATTTTAGTTCCATATTGGTGTACGCCATCCACCAATTTTTTCCATCCTGGAATAAAACTATCATCATAAATTGACATATCTCCTGGAAGATATACATAAGTTGGTTCTACAGTTACAACTTCAGTAACGATAAGTCCAACTCCACCTTTTGCACGTGCAGAATAGTGTGCCACTAAATCATCTGTAACATATCCCTTATCGGCCATGTTAGTTGAAATAGGTGGCATAAAAATACGGTTTTTTACAGTTGTTTTTCCAATTTCAATTGGTTCAAATAAATGTGGAAAATTATTCATTTTCTAAACTCCTCCTCATTGATTCAGATTATTTTATTCACAAATTGGCACATTAAAAGAATATCCAATTTTTTTAATATTAATTATTATGAAAAAAATAAAAAGAATGCGCTATCGATTTTAGTATAACGCATTTGTTAACATAAAGCTATCTATTTAGTTAATTTGTGAACTTTTTTAGTTAGGTATACTTAACAAGAATCCAATAAGAAAAGGATTTCAGTCAATCTGAAATCCTAGCATGTTTATTTTCCGTATCTACGATTTGGTTTACGATCATCATCAAATCGACGTCTTGGTTTATCATCATCAAATCTTTGTCTTGGTTTGAAATCACCATCTTTTCGATCATCGAATCGACGTCTTGGCTTGGCATCGTCAAAGCTACGTTTAGGTTTAAAGTCACCGTCTTTTCGATCATCAAAGCGACGTCTTGGTTTATCATCATTGAATCTGCGTCTTGGTTGGAAGTCTCCATCTTTTTTATCATCAAAACGTCTTCTTGGCTTATCATCATCGAAGCGGCGTCTTGGCTTGAAGTCTCCATCTTTTCTATCATCAAAACGACGTCTTGGTCTATAGTCATCATTACGAACAAGAAGTGTAACACTTTCTACATGAGGCGTTTGACTAAACATATCGACTGGCTGAATCTTAACAATGCGATATTCTTTCTTTAATACGCCCAAGTCTTTTGCCAAAGTAGCAGGGTTACAAGAAACATAGATCATCGTTTTGATCTTTGATTTTAAAATTGTTTCCTTCATTGTATCATCCAAACCAGAACGAGGAGGGTCCACAATCAATGTATCCACATCTTTTTCTTTTACTAAATGTGCTAGTGCACTACCCGCATCTTCACAAATAAAAGATACATTATCGGCATGATTCAACATCGCATTTTCATTAGCATTATCGACCGCATCTTGAATGGATTCAACACCTATAATTTCTTGTGCCTTATCTTTCACAAATAAACTGATGGCACCAATACCACTATAGGCTTCAACCGTAGTCTTTGATCTTGGCATCCAGTCTTTAACCACATTATAAAGATTTACGGATTGTTTCGTGTTTAACTGAAAGAAGGATCTAGGAAGTAAAGACAATTGAATATCTTCTAATTGAAGATGCATCTTTTCTTCTCCCCAAATAAAACGCATATCGCCAAACACTTCACGCTTCGTTTCTGTTTTTACACTTTGCCAGATAGATACAACACCCTCTAACTGTGCAATATCATGAATAAATTCTTCACTTAAATCTTCTTTTCCTGTCACAAAAATAATTTGAATCTTAGAATCAAATTCTTTCATAACCAACGTACGATAGCCCGTTTTCTTTTTATCATCATACATTTTCAAGTGATGTTCATTCATGATTTTTAAAACAGCCTGACGCGTCTGTTCTAAAAGTTTTGAGTGTACATAACATCTTTCCATCTTTTGGAAATGATTTGTGTCACGCTCATACATTCCTGTATATAACTCACCATATTCTTCACCAAATGGAAGCTTGCAACTATTACGATAAGACAATGGTTCTGGATTTTTTAGAATCGGTAAGATTCGACCATTATAATCCGCATACTTAATTAATGTCTCCTTTAGATTTCCTTCTTTCATTTTACATTGAGCCGGATACTTCACATGCATCAAGGCACATCCACCACACTCTTTCCAAATTGGACATAAAGGATAACGACGCTTTGAACTTTGTTCAACTAAACGAGTCATTTCACCAATCAAGTATGTATTTTCATCACTTTTAATATCAAATTCGATGACTTCTTCAGGAATAGCATTTTCAATAAATACCGGTTTGCCTTCATGGAACGCAATCCCTTCACCGTTGATTCCCCATTTTTTTATTGTTGTTTTCATATTTTTTTGTACACAGTTACGACAAATTCAAACGTAACCTCAAACCTTTCTAATTCTTTTACACGCCCAAGACCAGCTTGACTCGTTTTATATCGATATGGTGTCATTTCCAATAATGCCCATACATCATCAACCATTTTCGTTTCTCGAATGATTTCTTGACTCACCAACTCATATTGTTCTTGTATTTCAGGCATTTCATTCTCATAGGGTGTGTCATACAATACTTCTTTTAATTCAAAACAATGCTTAGGGCCCGGACCCACAACGATCCAATATCCATTTTCTTTTAGAATACGATAAATTTCATTTTGTCCTAACGGCACAAAAATACTGGTAACACAATCAATACTCGCATTTGAAAAAGGCATATCAAATAAACTCCCCACAATATATTGTGTATGTTTATCTTGTTTAGAAGCATGAAGAATTGCTTCCTTACTTAAATCGATTCCATAGCTATGTTCAAAGTTTGCACCTATCTCTTTTGTATAGTAACCCTGACCACAGCCAGCATCTAAATAAACATTTCCTTTTGCCTTTTCCTTTACATATTGACGCATAAAATCATAATAATCTTTTTCTAAAAAATCCGTACGCGCTTTGACCATTAAAGCATTGTCTCCATGATTCTTTGTCTGTTTACGAGATAAGTTCACATAGCCTTGTTTGGCACAATCAAAAGAGTGATTATTTACGCATCGAAATGTTTTATTTTCTTTTATTAGTTTCTCTTTACACACCGGACATATCAACATAAAAAGATTATAACATAAAAGAAAAAGAGAAGTGCTTAATTTTCACTTCTCTTAGAACAAATCCTCTTCAACCTTAACTGGATGTACCCAAATATCTTCTGTATTATCTATACAATCTTGTACCATCTTGTCAAAATCCCATTTTGCCTCATATTTTTCGCATTTATCAACACGAGGTTTTGTGACTGGATTTTTAGGTGTAAAAATTGTACAACAATCTTCATAAGGAAGAATACTTGTTTCATAAGTTCCAATCTTTTTAGATAGATCAATAATTTCAACTTTATCCATACAAACCACTGGACGAATGATTGGCATATTTGTGACATCATTGATTGTAAGCATACTCTCTAGAGTTTGACTAGCAACCTGTCCAATCGATTCACCTGTTGCGATAGCTTGTGCATGTCTTTTTTTAGCAAGACCTGTTGCAATACGCATCATCATACGACGCATCAATGTGATCGCATAGCTTTCATCTGCATTTTGATAGATAGCTAATTGAAGATCTGTAAATGGAACAACATGAACTAAAACATCACCTTGATAGCCAGATACAAGTCTTGCCAGTTCCATAACTTTTTCTTGTGCATTTTGTGAAGTATATGGAGGAGAAGCATAGTGAATGCATTCAATGTGTACACCACGCTTCATCATTAAGTAGCAGGCAACTGGAGAATCAATTCCACCACTCAATAAAACCATGGCCTTTCCACCAACACCGACTGGATATCCACCAGCTCCTTGAATACGATCTGTCATAATGTAAGCTGCATCTTGATGAACTTCTACAACAATTTTAACATCCGGATTATGCACATCTACTTTCCAGTCACTGTTCTTTAAAATTTTAGTAGCAACCTTACGATTGATTTCATCTGAAATATAAGGGAATAATTTATCACTACGACGAGCAGCCACCTTAAATGTTTTTGGCGTTGTTAAATCTAAAGATTCATAACAAGCATCAATGATTTGATCTAAATCTGGTTCCACTTTAATAGCCAATGAGAAAGATGAAATCCCAAAGACTTTTGCTAAAATGTCACTAACCTGTTTTGAATCTTCATCATGAAGGTAAATATACATACGATCATGTTGTTTTTCAAATTCTAATGTTGGGAATGCTTTTAAAGCCTTACGAACATTATCATAAAGCGCCTTAATAAAGTTGTTACGGTTTTTTCCTTTTAAACTCAATTCGCCATAACGAATCAAGATATGATTATAACGATAAGCCATAATTCTCTATAATCTCCTTACATGTTTTTATAAAATATTTTGCCTCTTCCAAAGTATTCTCATAAGAAAAAGATAAGCGAATTCCATGTGTCGCATCAAATTCCGACTTATGCATAGCCAATAAGACTTCAGAAGCATTGGTGTTTTGTGAAGAACAAGTACTTTTTGCGGATACACAAATTCCCTTTTGATCCAATGCATTCAATAAGACTTCACTTGTAATTTGATCAAATGAAATATTTAGAATATATGGAATCGCACTCAAAGGAGAATGAATATGTGCACCATCGATTTTCGCCAATTCTTCACGCAAATATTGATTGATCTTTAAAACATGAGCATACGCACTAGATTGTTCTTCTAAAGCCAAACGAATCGTTTTTGCCAAAACAATATTAGCTGGTGCATTCTCTGTTCCTCCACGAAGACCTTGCTCTTGTTGACCACCTTGAATAATTGGAACAAGTTGAATCTTCTTTTTTTTCATTAAAATGGCACTTCCCTTTAGACCATGGATCTTATGTGCAGAGATTGTAGCCATATCTAATTTTCCAAAAGGAATATCAATTTTTGAGAAGCTCTGTACACAATCTACATGAAATACACAAGTAGGATTTTGGTGTACAATTTTTTCTAATTCTGAAATTGGGTTGATTGCACCCATTTCATTATTCACATGCATAACAGAAACTAAAATCGTATCTTTACGCATATGCGCTTTTAAACATTCCGGTGTAACGATACCTTCTTCGTTAATTGGAAGAAATTCAACTTCAAAGCCAAAACGCTTTAAAAATTCCATCGCATGACGAACACTCGAATGTTCAACATTACTTGTTAATACATGATGACCCCTATGTTCATTTGCCAAAGCATATCCAACAATAGCTAGCGTATTGGATTCACTAGCTGCTGAAGTAAAGATGATTTCACTTGGATCTACATGAAGCATAGAAGCAATATTTGATCGACTTTTTTCCATGAGCGTACTTGCCTGACGTCCAGCCGCATGCAAACTGTCTGAGTTGCCATAACAAGTTTCTAACATTTGCCCATAAACACGACGAACCTCTGTACGTACAGAGGTTGTCGAAGCATTATCAAAATAAATCATTACTGCACCTGATTCATGACAGCAGGATCTTTTTGAGCTACTAACTTCTCATAAATTCCTGGGTGCATGTTTTCGATTGCTTGAATTGCAATCTTAAGTGCACGAGTATATTCTCCATTTTGGAAACATAGCTCTGCACGAGTTAAATCCGAATCCATTTGTGCATGCGTACTACGGAAACGGTTACCAAACACAATCGCATTTTCTACCATAACGGCAACACCGACTAAATTGTTTGCGTTATTGTATAACTTATACACAAAGTCGATGGCATCCTGCAAATCTGCATTTAATGTTTGTACATCTAATGGTGAGTGATCCAACACGACACGAACACGTTGAATCAAGCGTTCGCCTTCTTTTAAATCTGCAGAAAATTGAGATGAAATACTAGGTAAATGACGTGTTACTGTATTTAGACGCACCTCATTTAAAATCAACTGTAATTTAGTTAATTGTTTTTTAGCACGTGATTCATCACTGCTTGCTCCCACTAGCATCTCTTTCATATCCTTGACTTGATCGTGGAATTCATTAACATCTTCTGAAAATTTACGATAACCATGAATTACATCTACGCTTGGACGTTGATTTTGTTTCAATTCTTTTTGAATTTCATCACGACGAGCTTCTAAATCTTCCATTTGAATTTGTGCCAAAGAGAAGCGGTGTGTCCAATCTTCTAGACCAAAACGATCTTTAATATTGGCATAAAGCGCCATGATTTCCTCAAGTTCCTGACCAATTACATTAACAATATCTAAATTTGATTGAAGACTCACATGAATTTCTTCATATGCCTGTTTTTCATTTGTCACATCATCCTGTAAAGCTAGAATGTGATCTCCAATGACTTCCAAGTTTTCTTGAGCCACTTCAAAGTCACCAGCATCCAATTGATCAATTGAGCTTGCCAATGCATTTTGAATGGTTGTTAATTTTTCTTCTGGTTCTAAATAAGATAAGTCAATATCTTTTTCTTGTAATTCCTTAATGTGCAAACGAACTTCGTTGATAGCACGAGGCAGTACATTTTTGGCCTTTTCGTAGAGTCCAGGGAAGGCTGCAATTTTAGAGCTGATCTCATCCACCATTTTTGAGATTTTTTCTTGTTCTTCCTTTGCCTTATTAAATTCAGAAGCAAACATCCATTCTTCGAAATTAGAGAATTCATTTTCAATCTCCTCTAAACATGAATCCACATAATTTACAGATCCATAGAATGAAGAACGATTATCTTGATAAACAGTTTTTACATTGCGAAAACGCTCTTTTAAAGCATTTGCCGATTCACGAACTTCTGTTTCACGAGCTAGGATGTGATCCAAAGATTGCGTAACAATACGAATTCTTTCTTTCGTTTCATCCATCATTGTTTCTAAATCATCCATTGCACGTACAGACTTGCGAAGACGATGTCTAGAAACATAATCATCAGCTTCATTAAACAAATCATCACATGCACTTAAGTTATTTTGACAAGTATCATATTTTGGAGTTAAGTTTTTTACTTTATCCATGATATCGTCGTTCACTCTAGCAAATGCAGATGCTTTGTTGAATTTATAGGCCAAGGAATTGTTACGAATTTCATTCATTTCAATTTCAAGATCTGAAAGTCGTTTCGACGCCTTTTTACGTTTGATCATACGCATAAGGATCCAAATCAATATCAAGACTAAAATTGCTATACAAAGATAGATGATTACAGTCACAGAAAGTTGATTCTTTATAAATGCGTATACTGATCGAAAGAAATTCAAAACACTATCCATAGTGGTACCTCCTTGCAAACCATTCTTATTATAGCAAAACTTCAAAATCATTGCATCATTTTCTTGATTTTATTAATGTTCTTTGATATGATACATAAGCATAAATTGATAGCAGCATACAAAGTTAAAGGAAATGCGTTACAGCCTATATAAGCGATATGAGTAAGCTAATAGCTGATAGCGGAAAGTATCATTGTCAACACAACCTTTAAAGATTTGTACTGTTATTGTTTTGTGAATGATATAAAACAATAGGAGGAAAAATTATGTCAAGAAACACAGGAAGCGTTTGGAAAAAGTCACGCCGTCTTGGATTCTCAGTTTTAGAAACTGGTGAAGAATTAACTCGTCGTAACACTATTCCAGGACAACACGGAAATGCTCGTCGTCCAAAATTAACAAACTACGGTATCCAATTACAGGAAAAACAAAGAATTCGTCACACTTACCAATTAAGTGAAAAACAATTCTACAACACTTACTTAAAAGCAAGTAAAAAAGCTGGTTCTGCTGGTGAAAACTTCTTAGTAATGTTGGAATCTCGTTTAGATAACATCGTTTATCGTATGGGATTTGCACGTACTCGTCGTGCTAGCCGTCAGTTAGTAAACCACGGACACGTATTAGTAGATGGTAAGAAAGTAGATATCCCTAGTTTCCAAGTAAAACCAGGACAAGTTATCGAAATTCGTGAACGCGCTAGAAACTTAAGCGTAATCAACGAAGCTTTAGAAGCTGCAACAGCTACTGTTGATTTTGTAGAAGTTAACAAAGATGCTAAAAAAGGTACTTATGTTCGTTACCCAGAACGTAAAGAATTGTTCACAGCTCAAGAAATCAACGAATTGTTAGTAGTAGAATTCTACAACCGTTAATCTTAGACATAAGACAAGAAAGAAGCGAATTATATCGCTTCTTTTTTTGTGGATGTGTTTTCATAATTCATGTATTTCTTCTTTTTACTAACGTAAAAAATCGATTTTTTCAGCTACAAAGCCATAGTTTAAGTATATTCTTTCATCCTTTTGGTATTTACGCGAATGAATACGACCATTAATACCGACATAATCACCAATTTTACATGAGGCACTAACCGTTTCCGCAAGACCTCTCCATACTTCAATGATCATATCATCATTTTCATAAATACCTTCCGAATTTGGAAAGTTACGCTGCACAGAAATCGGAAGTTCACAAGTCTTTAATCCATTTGTTGTTTCCTTTAAAACTGGCATGTCCGTAATTTTTCCTACAATACTAAACGCATTCATAATTAATTATCCTCCTTCAAATTTGACCACCATTTTCATCACCATCCTTCTTCAAGAATATTCTACAAATATGCCCATAATAAAACAAACGACCTATTTGCTCTATAGGTCGTTATTTTTTACATATTTTCGTGTTTTACAGCCTCTAATTTGATTAAAATCAAGCTAATTAGATCAAATAGAGTCATTTGGAAGAATTTTAGTGACACATATATTTGAAAAGTCTAAAGACTTAATATATTCTAACACCTTTTCTAAAGTCATAGTTTGAATACAATTTAAACTATCTAGATAATCATATTCCTCAAAATAACTTCTCAACAAGTCATTAGCCAAACCATCAAAGTGATCTAATCCACGCAAATTATTCGCAATAGCCTGTGCATGCAAAGACTGATAATCATCCTTTGATATTTCTAGATTCGTCACTTGTTTTTTTATAAGTTCAATAAACTCATCCGGATTTGAAGTTTGTGCATAAAACAAAACATAACTATGATCTATAGTAAAATCGGCTTCTGCCCCAACAAACTGCGTGAAGACTCTTTGATCAAGCCATTCTTGAAATTGAGGATTCAATGGCCCCATAATAGAATCAAGCCATACATTTACCGCAAAATCCTTCTCAAACGCTTCGATTTTATTTGTACAAGGCAGCATTTTAAAGCCTACGCAAACAAAAGGCTGATGAATATCCATTGTATCCACATATTCTTGACGATTCACTTCCACAGGCTCTGTTTTAAAAACTCGTGAAATATTCTTATCACACTTACTTACAACATCTTTTTGACATTCTTTTATCCAATTCATTACATCATCTGTATCTTTACCAGTTACTCCAACAAGGCACAATTTACTCGAATCATAATTCAATTCATAAAATTGTTTTAAATCTTCCATATTCATATTTTGAATATCTTCTTTCGAACCAAGAACATCCACTTTCATCGGATGATATTTATACAACGAAACTAATGTTTCTTTGAAAAGACGCTGTTCTGGTGATTGTTGATACATATCATATTCACTCAAAATGATACCTTTTTCTTTTTCAATCGTATCTTCTGTCACATCTAAATTTTCTACAAATTCCAACAACAACTTCAATGGTTTTTTCACATCTACCGTTGTCGAAAAATAAAATGCTGTTTCTGTATAGGATGTATAGGCATTTGTAGAGCATTGTAAATTCGCAAATAACTCACTTACATCTTCTCCATCCAAATAAAACATTTGATGTTCTAAATAATGTGCCAATCCACTTTTATGATGTACGATAGATCCATCTACATTTTGATCAATATCAAAGCCCCCTACTTTTGCTCCTAAAAGAAATAAAGATCTTTGATAATCTGGCTTATGAACAAGAATAACCTGTAAGCCATTCGGTAATGTTTCTTTTTTTATATTCAAATTATAATTCATTTTCTTTCTCCGCAACAATGGCAACTGATGCCAGATTCATTTGTAAGGCAACACGAGATATATCTTCTTTTGTCACCTGCATAATTCTCTCTATTCTTTGTTCAGTCGTAAGCTCACGATGCAACAAATCATCTAAAAAAGCTTGTGCAATCAAAGATAAAGGTCTATCTAAGCCACTAATAATCCGATCTTTAAAATCCATTTTCGCTATTTCCAAATAAGAGTCATCATAATCCATATTCAATAATCGATCAATTTGTGTTTCAATCAAATTTAGTACTTTATTAACATCCTTACGATTCACACCCGTATGAATCAATAAAGCGCCATCAAAGCGAATTACAGAAGAGTTAATCGAATAACATAAGCTATTCTTTTCACGAATTTCATCAAACATCAAGTTTTTTTGGCTTTGTCCTAATATACTATTTAAAATCAATTCTGCCTCATAATCAAGACTAGAAATATCTACCCCAGTAGAATACACTTGCGATATGCATGTCTGCGAAATATCTTTTTCATACATTTTATAACTAGACTCTACTTTAGGTAATAATGTTCTTTCAGAAATAAAAGCACAATGAGAATCTAATGAATCAATATAATCATACAAATCTTGTGTTATGTATCCACAAATATAGAAGTGTTTCGCCATATCCATATATAATGTATAAACTTGTTTCACATCTTCCAATGTTAGCTTATTTAAATCTTTTAAACTTCCCTGTACAGGAATTGAAATAGAGTGTTTTTCATGTGCCATTTCAAATGCATACATGCACGACAAATTAGCTGGATCATCCATCTGTGCTAACAATCTATTTTGCAAAAGATATACTGATTCTTTAAAGTTTTCTTCATCCAACACAGAATGGTAAAGAACTTGATCCATTATATCTTTGATTTTATTGACATAACTATCATCTTCAATCCAGTCTGGACGAACAAATTGAAAACGAACATCTACCTGAATTAAATCTCCATAAGAAGTTAATCCATAGGATACTTTCGTTCCATAAGCTAGATTCAATGTTGATGCAAGTTTTTGCTTGGAATTCATCTTTTGTGTTTTCGCCTTCATCATATACACAAGAATATTTAATGCAGTAATTGTGTTTCGATTAAAAGGCATCATTGTTTTACAAGAAACATAAACATCGCTAAATTTTTGCGTTTGAATATAGTTCATACAAGACCTCCTTGAAAATATATTATTGATTTTACCACAAAAGTTAAAAAAAAGGCTAGAATTGTATTCTAACCTATATGAACATAACCAAGTATTGTATTACCACAATTAGCAGAATATTTTACTGTTTGGCTTCCGTAGAATCCACCATGAACTGCCATTCCATTTCCAATATAAATTGCAACATGCCCTGAGTATACAATAATGTCGCCTGGAACTGGATTTGATGTAATTGTTCCTAAACTCAAATAATCTTCTGGCCATCCGTGGAAATTAATTCCAACAGCCTTTAAAGAATTGGTTACTAACATTGTACAATCTTGTGTAACCCCAATCTGTGCTAATGCTGCAGAAGCAATTGCTGAAGCATTCACATTTGAAGTTGATGGTACATAATTATTGTTTGTCGAACTACCAGTATTGTTTTGCACTGGAGCTTGAGTAGTATTTGTATTCGTTGTACTACTTTGAGCTGGAGTACTTGTAGTAGTATTTTGTGTTGGAGTACTTGTAGTTGTATTTTGTGTTGGAGTCTGAGTTTGTTCAGGAGTTATTTCAGTCGCAACACCATTTTCATCAATTTTATATCCATCTTTTTCTGCATTTTTAATCAAGTTACCATTTTCATCGAATGCCCATTTAGTACCATCGATATCTAAAATTTGATTCTTTGTAACTTCACCATTTTTTGCATAATAATAATCCTGACCGTTAATGACTTGCCATCCTGTACGGAACACACCATCTGAGTCTGTGAAATATGTCGTTCCGTCTACATCGAATTGACCTGTAGCCATCTTACCATCTGAACCAAAATAATATTCCTGGCCTTCAATTTCTTGCCATCCTGTTACACAATTTCCATTTTCATCAAAATAATATTTAACACCATTGTCTTCAACCCAATTTGTTGAAGTCTTTTTACCCTTTTCATCATAGAATGATTTACCATCTTCACTCCATCCATGAAGTAGGATACCTTCTTTTTGGAAATTATATTCACTACCCTGAATTGTAACAGTACCAGTAGCAGCAGTTCCATCTTTTTTGAAATAATAAGTTTGATCAGAAACTGTTTGCCATCCAAACTGCATCTCTCCTTTACTATTGAAATAATAAAGTTGAGTATCGATTTTTGTTAAACCAGTCGCTGTCTGACGATTTGATTCTAAAATATAATAACGATCTGCGCCTTCACCATGCCATCCAGGTTGAACTTCTTTAGCATACATTGTCGAAACAATTGGTCCTGAAGTTAATAGACATAGACTTACGGCTAAAATTTTACTATGTTTTTCGATAAAATTCATCATATCACCTCTTCGTTACAACACCTGAAGTTTAACAAGGTTTTTTTTTTGATGCAAATTTCCGATAAAAATTCGTTTGCACTTTTTAGTAATTTATTTCTTAATATTTTTCTTAATGCCCTTTATTTAAAGGGTTTAAATATGAATTATGGTATATTATGTGATTTTATAAAAAATTGCACATAATTTATGAAATGTATAATAATGTCTATAAATCGTGAACAGTTTTATTAAAATCAACAATAAGTTCTGCAAGCGTATACAACCATATACATACACTTATTAAAACACATATAAAAAGGCCTAAAGAAAGCCATTTTAAGCAATTAATTACCAAATATACACTTTTTGAGTGTAATGCTTTTATGATCCAAAACAAGCCCCAAACATATTTAATTCCATTAAAAACAACCACAATTCGACACTTTTTTATCAATAAAACAATGCCTGCAATAGCCAATATGTCTATTAATTTTATACATCGAATTAAACTTAACAAATTCAATGTTGGGTTTGAAATCACATAATATATGATACGAATAAAAACACTAGATTCATACGAACTAAGTTTTGCCTGTATGTTAAATAAACTTTCATAATCATACACAAAAAATAATTTGCCAAACAGAATCAGCTGCCATAGATTCTGCCACAACCAATATAGACAAAGAAAAAATATAAAAAGAAAGATTCGTTTTTCAAACGAATCCATACATTTATCAATCGACCTTAAGATTTTCAAGCCAATCCTCTCCCTTAAGCTCTTCATGTGTACTAAGTCCAGGATAATCAAGTTGACGTAACACTTCATACACAATAATGGCAGCACAATTGGATAAGTTCAAGCTTCTTGCGTTTGCGACCATAGGAAGACGCATACAAGTATCTAAATGTGCTTGAAGGATCTTTTTATCTACACCTGTACTTTCTTTTCCAAGTACTAAATAAACATCGCCCTCTTCTTTTGTGAAGTCAAATTCGCTTGGAGCTTTTTTTCCATAGCGTGTCATAAAATAATAATGTTCACTTGGATTTTCAGCTACAAACGCATCCCAATTTTTATGAATATGAATATCGGCATCTTTAATATAATCCATTCCTGAACGGCGCAAATGTTTTTCATCCAAAGAAAAACCTAATGGTTCAATCAAATGTAGACGAGAACCTGTCGCCATACAAGTTCGAATAATATTTCCTGTATTTTGTGGAATTTCCGGTTCATACAATACAACATGCAACATACTTATTTACTCCAATCTTTCAAAAATTTTTCTAAAGCGATTCCTCTATGAGATACACTATTTTTCTTTTCTTCACTCACACTGGCAAGTGTTGTCTTAAATTCAGGATAATAGAAGATAGGATCATATCCAAATCCATTTTCCCCTTCCAATTTATCATGGATCAAACCTTCACATTCACCGCGATACACATGTTCTTTTCCTTCTTCATCAATATACGCAATCACACATACATAACGAGCTGTACGCGTCTTTCCTTGCACTTGATCTATAATATATTGATTCTTAATATCATAGCTCGTGTCTTCACCTAAAAAACGAGCCGAATAAACACCAGGCTTTTTATCCATCGCATCCACTTCTAAACCTGAATCATCACTAATGACAGGTTCATGTAGTTCGTTAAATAATGTACGAGCTTTGATCAATGCATTTTCTTCAAAAGTTGTTCCATCTTCAATAATATTGATTTTATGATCTAAATCCTTTAAACATTTCACATCACAATCCTTCAACATTGTCTGAAATTCTTCAACCTTATGAGCATTGCTCGTTGCTATCCAAATTGTTTTCTTCATAAATTATCACCGATATATATTATAGAAAGAAAAAATGGGGTTTTCAATAAAACTTATGGCAAAATAAAAATTGTTTTTGAAAGATAAATATTTATTGTTTGTTAGTGCGTACTATATATTACCTATAACTATATTGAACCCTACTTATCGCAAGAGGCAAACTTATCCAATACAACAATTACATTTGTACTTTCTTTATTGGATGTTGCCAGAATCGGCAAAAGTATATTGTCCTCAAATTTCAATAAGAACAGAAAGAGATTCATCTTAATTTCACTATTCTCTTTGATGTGTATTGTATGGAGAACTAGCTCTACTGCATTTAATGTGGCTTGTCAATCAGAAACAATGTTAGCAACTGATGAAAATACAAGTTCTGTTGCGATGTCGATTTTTTCAGGCATCTTTAATCTAGGTATTGGATTAGGATCTTTTATTGGAGGACAAACCATTAATTTGATGAATATTCAATCCATCGGATATGTTGCAGGTATAATCAGTATACTTGGCATAATCTTTTATATAAGCCGACGCTAATATGTGATAGAATAAATGGGTTGGAGGCATTTATGGAATATAAAAATGACAATAAATTTTATTTTGAAATTGAAAAAAGAATTCCTGGCCATTTAGGAAGAGCCGGAATTATACATACACCTCATGGAGACATTAAAACGCCGGCATTTATGTGTGTGGGAACACATGGGGAAGTTCGTTTTGTTTCTATGGAAGAATTAAAGAGCATCAATGCTCAAGCCATGTTAAGTAATGGATATCATTTACGAAACATTTCCCCTGAGATTGCCGCTAATGGAGGCTTATCTGCATGGTCAAAATGGAATGGTCCTACTCTAACAGATTCTGGTGGATTTCAGGTCATGTCTTTAGGTTCAGGTTGTGGAAAAGTTGTCAGCATGAAACGTGAAGACAACATGAAAAATACCGAAGAAGAAAAACGTTTGGCTCATGTCACAGAAGATGGAGTACACTTTCATGATCCATTTACAGGACAGGAAGATTTTATTGGTCCTGAAGAAAGTATGCAGATTCAATGTCGTATTGGAGCTGATATCCATATGGCTTATGATGAATTAACTTCTTTAGCGGATACATATGAATATAATGTTGAATCCTTGGCAAGAACTGAGCGTTGGGCAAAAAGAAGTCTAGATGAACATAAGAAACATTGTGATGATTTAGGCTATCACCAATCTTTGTATGGAGTTATCCAAGGTGGTCGTTGGGAAGACTTGAGAAGATCTACTTGTAAAAAATACGCACAAATGGATTTTGATGGCTATGGCTTAGGCGGAGCTTTCTTGAAAGAAACATTAGGCGATATTTTAACTTGGTGCAATGAAGAACTTCCAGAAAATAAACCAAGACACTTATTAGGTTTATCCCATCCAGATGATATTTTAATTGGAACTGAAAATGGAGCGGATACATTTGATTGTGTTGCCCCCACAAGAGAGGCAAGGCATGGAAGATTATATACAATGCATGGACCTATCAATTTATCTAAATATAGAGATAGTGATTTGCTAATTGATGAAGATTGTGATTGCCCTACATGTCAAAGTAAAATCACATTAGGCGAATTAAGAAGACTATGGAAATCGCAAGATCGTACTGAATCTGCTAAATATTTTGAACTAGCTTCCATGCATAATCTTCGCTTCATCATCCGTCTTACAGAACAGGCTAGACAAGCTATTTTAGATGGTACATTTAAAGAATTCAAAGAATCTTTCTTAAATTCATACTACGGGAACAAATAATTGTTCCTTTTTTTGTGAAAAAAAGAGAAATCGAACGATTTCTCTTAAATGAAGTCTTGGCAAGATACCAATAAATCAATTTTCTTCCACTGTGTTTCTTCATCAATACAGTTTCCTTCTTCTACAGAGGCAAATCCACATTGTGGAGAAAGAGCAATGTTATCTCCTACAACTGCTTTAGCTTGTTCATAACGAGCTTTAATCACATCATGTTCTTCTAATTCTGGACGTTTTGTAGAAATCAATCCAGCCACAAATGTGCGGTCTGTGCCTTTTAAAATAGCCCATGGATCAAAGGTTCCACTACGAGCATCATCATATTCTACAAAATAGCCATCATATGGAATACTTGCGACAGATTTTGCAATCGTATCATAGAATCCATGGAATAAAGGATTTCCTTTAAAGTTTCCTTTACAGAAATGCGTCGCAATCTGCATATCTTCAGGACGATTTTCTAATGCCTTTGTACTTACACGTACAAACCAATCTAATATCTGAGCTTTTGTATAACCCAAACCTTCTACTTTGGATACAAACGTATCATCAATCATATATGTCCATGAAGTATCATCAATTTGAATATAGCGACATCCATGATTATAAAAATCACGAATGGCTGCTTGATATGCCAAACCAATATCTTCAATCACAGCTTCAATATCCGTACCATAATATGGTGTATCTTTAATGCCTAATTGTAAGAAATGATCAATCAAAATCATATTTGGTCCAGAAATACATTTCTTGGCCTCTACTCCATATTTACTAGCCTCATTCTTCAAAAAATCCCATGCGTACATTTCTTTATGTGCTTTATTTGGATCATAGAAGATCTTTCCTTCAATCATCCCCAATTCAATATGATTGTTTCTTCCATTAATAAACTTATCTAAGTGTTTTGTGGTAAAACCATCAAATTCTTTTAACCAATCCAAATGCCACCAGCGACGACGGAATTCTCCATCTGTCACAAACTTCAAGCCGTGCTGTACTTCTTTGGCAACCAATTTTGCGATTTGTTCATCTTCAATATCACGCAATTGTTCATATGTGATTTCATTATTATTAAATTTAGCACGAGCCTCTTTAATTTCTTGTGGTCTTAAAAAAGATCCTACAATATCATATTTTATATTCAACATAAGTAAATTTCCTCCAATGACATTATTCTATCATTTCTAAATGATTATTGATAATATTTAATAATATACGCCCGTTATAGTTTTTATCTATAATAAAAAAGAGAAGAATATGATAAAATAATTTCTATGAACACCAAAGAATATATCCTCAATCAATTTAAAATCTATCCTAAATTAGAACTACAAGACCTTATGAAATTCTTGTATCAAAGTTGTTTTGGTTGTGAACACCTTGTTTCTGATTTTTCTAAAGTCAAATCAAATATTGAACATGAACTACAAGACAATAAAGATTCTTTTAATTCTATAGAAGAATTAGACGGAGACTATGTTCGTATCCATTTAAATTATGGTTTAAGTGTAGACACGTTGAGCACTTTATTTATATTATCGAGTCAACAAGAAAAAAATGGAATAAAACAACTCGAAGAAAAAAATCAATCTCTTATGGATTTAATTTCAAATAACGAACTTCCCTTTTCAGTAGAAGAATCAAAATGCATTCTTTCTAAATGGAAAGAAGATAATTATCCGGCCATTCATCATTCCGATACATTCAATCAATTGTATCATCCTGCATATCGTCTGATTCACAAAAAATATGTTCCATTTTTAGAACTATTCAAATATATAGACAACAACCACCCTTCTATGATTTCAATTGATGGACGTTGTGCTTCGGGTAAGACAACACTTTCAAATCTTTTAAAACTAGTATATGACTGCAACGTATTTAAAATGGACGACTTTTTCTTGCAACCCCATCAAAGGACAACAGAAAGACTTACAAGTCCAGGAGAAAACGTGGATCATGAGCGTTTTGAACAAGAGATATTGATTCCATTATCAAAACATGAAGATGTGAAGTTGTGTAAATTTAATTGTTCAACTATGTCTATAGAGCATACTATCTTGATTCCATATAAAACATTCAATATTATAGAAGGCTCTTATTCTATGCATTCTAGTCTTCAAAAATATTATGATTTTTCCGTTTTCTTAACAGTCAATAAAGATGAACAAATAGAAAGACTAAGAAAAAGAAATCCAAAGATGTTGAATAATTTCATTCAACGCTGGATTCCTTTAGAAGAAGCCTATTTTAATACTTTTTCAATCCAAGACAAATGTGACATTCAAATTAATACATCAAAGGCCTGATTTCTCAGGCCCTTTTTTAATTTCTATTCAACTTGATCGTCTTCCATACTTACAATACGACCTTCTCTTTGTCCAAGATCATATTTTTCGCGATATTCAGCCAACGTCGTTTTATAATCATCACCCTCAATCGCATATACTTTTGAATCGTGAATGTGGATATCTGTATCTTTTTCACGAATCTTGACCAAGGCCACCATACTACTTGCACAGTGTGTGGCAATACGGTTTAAACTATTCAATAAATCATTGAATACTGTACCTTCTTCAAGTCCACAGTTTCCTTGAGATAAACGTTCAACGTGACGTAATTTCATTTCATCACATAGTCCACGAATGACAATTCCAAGTGGAGATACACGTCGAGCCAAATCGAAATCATCTTCTAGATATGCATGGTATGTCATATTCATCGATTCACGAACTGCTTCCATGACAAGGTTTAACTCATTCATGGCAGCTTCTGACATTTCCATACGATTTTCATTGATACTCTTTGACATCTCGGCAATATCTGCCGCGTGATCACCGATTCTTTCAAAGTCACTAATAGTATGAAGATATAATGAGGCTTGTCTTGTTTGTTCAGTATTTAATGCTTGTTTTGTAAGTTGCATCAAATAAGAACCTAAACGCGCTTCATATTTATCAATCAATGTTTCTTTACGATGTACCTTCTCATATTTTTCAGGTCTAAATTCATTGATCAAGTTCATTGAACGATTCACATTATTACGAACCTTTTTAGCCATACCATTCATAACACGATGACATTGAGCAATAGCTAAGGCAGGATAAGGAATCAAACGTTCTTCTAATAAATCAAAGTCAGCCTGTTCTGCTAGATCTTCTGGACTGTCTTTGACAATACGCATCAATAATTTTTCAATTTGAGGAATGAACCAGAATAAAACTAATACATTTCCACAACGAATCGCTGTATTCATTAATGCAATATTTATTGGAGACATAACTTTATTCACAAAATCATAGTGCATAAATAGATTTGAACCATAGAATAAGATAGACCAAATAATCATACCAAATAAGTCATTGATCAAATATTCTAATGCGGTACGTTTACCATTCTTGTTTGCACTTAAAGCAGAAATCAACACTGGACATGCAGCACCAATACCAATACCCAAGTTAATTGGGAATGCTGCCGCAAATGTCAATGAGCCTGTCATAGATAGTGCCTGCAAAATACCAATTGCAGCACTTGCACTTTGTAGAACCGCTGTAAACAAAATACCAACAAGAATACCCATGACTGGATTTGAGAACATTGTAAGCATACTAATGAATGTTTCATTTGTTCTTAAAGGTGAAACAGCTCCACTCATTTGTTGCATACCCGTCATTAAAATCGCAAATCCAAGCATGATATTACCAACATTTTTATGTGTTGTACGTTTTCCAAATGTTTTTAAACAAATACCAATAAACGCAAACAACGTTGTAATCGTAGCTGTCGAAAATAAGCTTGCGATACCATTTGATCCACCAACATAAGATAAACACAATATCCAACCAGTAATACTTGTACCAATATTAGCACCCATAATAATACCGATTGCTTGTCTTAGTTTCATCATACCTGAGTTAACAAAACCAATGACCATTACTGTCGTAGCACTACTAGATTGAATAACGGAAGTAACACCTGCACCTAGGGCAACACCTTTTAAACTTGTGTTTGTCATTTTGTACAAGAATGCTTCTAATTTATTACCGGCTACGCTTTTTAGTCCATCGCCCATTAAAGACATACCGAACAAAAATAACGCAATGCCACCTAATAGGGATAAGACCATTGTAACTATTTCCATCTCGAACTCCTTTTATAAATGAATTATTTTATTTTCAATTTTTACGCATATCGCGACGCCTTTATTATGCAATAAAAATAATGTCAAAACAATATTAAATTTATGTTAATTTTTAGTTAAATGGTATTTTTTTCTGAAAGCGTTTAAAAAAAGATGACTTTAGAAACCTAAAATCATCTTTGCAATCATCTCAAAAAATTGAATCATATTCGAGCGTAACATGCCTAATGGATAATCTAAGATACCTGTAAAAATCATAAAGATAAACAATAAATTCATCCATGGTGCTCCATTGATAAACTTATAATATTTATCATCCGGCAAGAATGAAAATAGCACCTTAGAACCATCTAATGGAGGTACTGGAATTAAATTAAATATTCCAAAACCTGTTGAAATAAGTCCTGTATAAGTTAATGCATTTGATACAAAATAACCTACATTTGACATCATAAAATAAGGAGCAAATTTATATAATGCATAAAACAGAAACACACAAATAAAGCTTAAAAGAAAATTAGCAACTGGACCCGCAAAGCTTGTCCATATAATTCCTGTTTTTGCGTCTTTATAATATCTCGAATCGATTGGTACTGGTTTTGCCCATCCAAATCCACATATCAACAAACAAACTAGACCAACCCAGTCTACATGCTTAAATGGATTTAAGCTCAATCTTCCTTCGATTTTAGCTGTAGGATCTCCCATCCAATAAGAAACTAAACCATGTGCCATTTCATGAATGGACATAGACAATACTACGGCAATAATCAAATAAATTATATTTTGAAAATTAAACATTAAATCTAAAATGCATTACATCGCCATCTTGAACGACATAATCTTTTCCTTCTAAGCGCAAGCGCCCTGCTTCTTTAATAGCTAATTCACTACCTAATTCATCAATATCGTCAAAACGATATACTTCTGCACGAATAAAGCCTTTTTTAAAGTCTGTATGAATAATACCGGCACAATCAGGTGCTTTCATACCCTTTTTAAATGTCCATGCACGACACTCATCTTCTCCAGCAGTCAAGAATGTGCATAAATCCAATACTGAATATGCCTTTTGAATCAATTGATCCAATCCTGATGTTTCTACACCTAATTCTTCTAAGAATGCATCTTTTTCTTCTTTATCCAAGCCAGACAATTCTTCTTCCATCTGAGCACATAAGGCAACAACCTGATTATTTTGGCTTTGCGCATATTCTTTTACTTGATTATAGTAAGCACATGAATCTGGATCCATAATACCTTCATCATCTAAGTTAGCAACATAGATCATTGGCTTTGCGGTTAATAAGTTATAGCCCTTCATCAAAATTTGTTCTTCTTCATTCAATTCTAGAGAACGAGCTGGTTTTCCTTCTTCTAAAACAGGTTGAAGACGATCTAATAAAGCCAATTCATCTAAAGATTCCTTGTCTTTGTTTGTCTTAGCTTTACGTTCAATCTTACTTCTACGATTTTCAATAGTTTGCAAATCTGCTAAAGTTAGTTCTAAGTTAATGATTTCAATATCACGAATTGGATCTACACTATTTTCAACATGTGTAATATCAGGGTTATCAAAACAACGAACCACGTGACAAATCGCATCTGTTAAACGAATGTTTGATAAAAATTGGTTTCCTAAACCTTCACCTTGACTAGCACCTTTAACCAATCCAGCAATATCTGTAAATTCAAATGTAGTATAGATTGTCTTTTTTGGATTGAAGATTTCAACTAAACGATCAATACGATAGTCTGGTACTTCTACAACTCCTACGTTAGGTTGAATTGTCGCAAATGGATAGTTTGCAGCTTCTACCTGAGATTTAGTAATAGCGTTAAATAACGTTGACTTTCCAACGTTTGGAAGACCAACGATTCCAGCAGTTAATGGCATAAATTTATACATCCTCTCTATTCTTCTTCATGTCGAATTACTTTTTTTAATTTTTTTTCAAATTTTTGTCTAGGCATCAAAACACTGGCACCACAACCTAAACATTTAATTCGAATATCAGCACCCATACGAATAATTTTCCATTCTTTGGACTTATGACAAGGATGCTCTTTTTTCATTTCTACAATATCATTTAATCCATAATCCATAATTATTCTCCTTGTATATGCATTTTATATGCATCTAACGTATTCGATAATAACATACAAACCGTCATTGGACCAACACCTTTTGGCACTGGACTTACATAACTAGCCTTTTTTGACACAGATTCAAAGTCGCAATCACCAACAAGTTTTCCATTTACACGATTAATTCCTACATCGATTACAACGGCACCTTCTTTTACCCAATTTTCATTGACCATTTGACTAACACCCATCGCAACAATCAAAATATCTGCTTGTGAAGCAATTGTTTCGATATCTGGTGTTTTTGAGTGTACAACCGTGACTGTCGCATTGCGATTTTGAAGGAGTAACGCAACTGGTTTACCCACTAAATTACTTCTCCCACAAACAACCGCACGCTTTCCAGATAAATCTTTATAGCCAATTGAATCTAACATTGCCATGACACCTTGTGGTGTACAAGGAATAAATCCAGGTCGATTTGTTAATAAACACCCTGCATTCATAGGGTGTAAGCCATCCACATCTTTTTGTGGATCAATCAGTTCTAATACAGCTGTTTCATCTAAATGTTCAGGAAGTGGCATTTGTACTAAAATACCATCAACTTCAGGATCTAGATTTAAATTTACAATTACATCACTTAATTCTTTTTGCGATACATTTTCATCTAAACGAATCGTTTGTTGAAGCATACCAATTGAGGCACATGCCTTTTCTTTACCCCGAACATAAGAATTACTTGCCGCATTATTACCAACAAGAACCACACTTAATAATGGTAGTCTTTTTCCTTGGGCACGAATATCATCAATTTTTTGCTTCATTGAAGACTTGATGTTATCCGCAATTATATTTCCATAAATAATTTCCATTAAAACAACTCCTTTGAATCTAACACAATCGTTACAGGACCATCGTTCAACAATTCAATCTTCATATCTGCTCCAAAGATACCTGTTTCAACATGCATGCCTTGCTCTTGAAGTTTTAGATTAAATTGATCATATAATGCCGTAGCCAAATCTGGCTTACCAGCATTTGTAAAACTTGGACGATTTCCCTTTTTGCAATCCGCATATAAAGTAAATTGTGAAATAGATAGAATGCTTCCATCGACATCCTGTATTGATTTATTCATCTTGCCATTTTCGTCTTCAAAAATACGTAAAAATAAAATTTTATGGATCATTTTATCAATAATTTCATCTGTATCCTCATTATTAAAACCAACAAAAATACAATATCCATGATCAATTTGACCTGTAATTTGACCCTCTACTGTACATTTTGCGTTTTTTGCTCTTTGAATTACAACTCTCATGCTTTTCTCTCCAATATACAAACACTTAAACTAACAATACCCTCTTCATTCCCTACAAAGCCTAGTTTTTCTCCACGAGTTGCCTTAATAGAGACATCTTCTATATCACAATGTAAAACATGTGCGATATTTGTTCGCATTTGAATGATATGAGGTGCCATTTTAGGTCTTTCAGCTAAAATGGTCGCATCCACATTACCAATTTGATATCCCATATCATCCATCATGTCATAAATATGACCTAATAATACCAAACTATTGGCTCCTTTAAATTTTGGATCCGTATCCGGAAAGTGTTTTCCTAGATCTCCTAAAGAAAGTGCTCCTAAAATACTTTCACCAATCGCATGAGTTAAAACATCTGCATCTGAATGTCCTAATAAACCTTTCGAATGCTCTATTTCAACACCGCCCAGAATTAGTTTTCTGTTCTCTACAAGCTGATGAATATCTACAGCTTGTCCAATACGTATACTATGCATAAATCACCTTAGAAGTTCTTTGAGCACGTTCTGGTAGCTCTTGCGCACGATATCCTAATATACAATGTCCAATCCCTTCATATGATTCGGGAATTTGCCACTTCCTCTTTAATTTTTTACCAAATTCAGTTTCAAATACCTCTTTAGCACGATGAATCCAACATGAATCTACACCAAGTGCATTCGCCGCATTCATTAGATTGCCCATAGCTAAAGCGCCATCATATAAATAGGTTGGTGCATTAGAATCGGCAAAAACAATAATCATGCTTTTAGCACCATAGAAAGGATCTGATGTTGAATTCATTACTTCAGCATTCATTTTTGACAATTTTTCAATCAACTCTTCATTTTCTACAACCACAAAGGCAAAAATTTGACGATTCATTCCACTTGGTGCACACTGACCAGCATACACGATTTTTTCAATTACATCATGACTTACTTTTATATCATTAAAATTTCTAACACTTCTTCTATCGATTATATTTTTATATGCTTCATTCATAAGATTTAGCCTCCAAAACTACCTCATATTATACAATACAAAACATTAAAAAAAAAGCTTGGTCAAAGCCAAGCTTATAAATTCAAATTATCTAACAACACGAATGAATTGTGGGTTAGCTGCTCCAGGTACATATGCACTAGCAATTACAGTCTTACCATTATAGTTTCCATGTACTGCCATTCCATTACCGATATAAATCGCAATGTGATCAATTCCACGTCCACCATTGTTGTAATACAATAAGTCACCTGCTTGAGGAGAATCAGTATAATATCCGTATACACCAGCATATTGATCTGGCCATAATTGATATGCATCACTTACACCTGCATTAGCTAACGCTTGTTGAACAACTTGTGTACACCATAATCCATCTGTAACACCTACTAATTCTTGAGCAGCAGCTGAAATTCGATCACCTAATGTTGAATCAGCTGGTGCTTCTGGTGTAGCTGGAGTTTCAGGAACTGCTGGAGCTTCTGGTGTAACAGGAGCTGCAGGAGCTTCTGGAGTTACTTGATCAGTTGAAGTGTCTGGAGTAACTGTTGTGTTTGTGTCTACACTTGGTGTTTCTACTGGTGCTGCTGGAGCTGCAGGAGCTTCTGGAGTTACTTGATCAGTTGAAGTGTCTGGAGTAACTGTTGTATTTGTGTCTACACTTGGTGTTTCTACTGGTGCTGCAGGAGCTTCTGGAGTTTCAGTAGTATCAGTTGTGTCTGTTGTTTCTTCAGGTGTAACTTCTGGAGTTTCAACAGGTGCTTCTTCAACAGCTGCTTTTTCTTCTGTTTCTTGTTTCACAGCTTCTTGGCTTGCTGTAGCCACTGTTTCTTTAACTTCCCCTGTAATGTTACTGGAAACACTAGCTGTAGTAGCATTTTCAGTTTTAGAAGAATTTACTGTACCATCTTCTGAGAAGTAGTAAGATTTTCCTTCGATTTCTTGCCATCCTTTAGCTACAGTTTTATCTTCATTTACGTAACGATCGCCATGCCATCCTGGTTCTTCCTTGGCTGCAACTACTGTTGCTACAACAGGGAAAGCAGATGCCACGCAAAGAATTGCTGCGACTTTTTTACCATTATTTTCTACAAAGTTCATTTTATTCTACCCCCTATTTAAAATAGTTCATGAGTATTTTACCATGAAACCGCCTCACAAACAACCCTTTATTTTATTTTTGGTTAGAAGCCACTAAAATTAAAGGCCTCTTTCGAGGCCTAAATCATCATTAATTATTTTGTTTTTTCAATGATTTCTGTGAAGCTATCTTCTTTTAAACTAGCACCACCAATTAATGCACCATCGATATCTGGTTGAGCCATATATTCAACGATATTGTTAGGTTTAACACTTCCACCATATTGGATACGTACTTTTTCAGCAGCTTCTTCACCATACATAACCTTAACTTGGTCACGTACAATCTTACAGCAGTTTTCAGCAATTTCAACTGAAGCAGATTTTCCAGTTCCAATAGCCCAGATTGGTTCGTAGGCAATTACCATTTCACCAACACATTTTGGACATAAGTCAGCTAATGAACCAGCTAATTCTTCACGAATTACTTTTTCTGAGTTTCCAGCATCGTAATCAGCTTCTGTTTCACCAACACATAAGATTGGAGTGATTCCAGCTTTGATTAAACGTTTTGCTTTTTTGTTTACTGTTTCATCAGTATCACCAAACATTTCACGACGTTCTGAGTGACCGATAATGCAGTATTTAACACCCATTTCTTCTAACATAGGAACACTAACTTCACCTGTGAAAGCTCCACTATCTTCAAAGTGGCAGTTTTCAGCAGCTACAACTAAGTTTTTAGCGTGATCCAATGCAGTTCTTAAATCAGTAAATGGACATCCAATTCCATAAGTAGCATTTTCGCTAGCAGCAACACCGTCAACAGCTTCGAAGAAAGCTTTTGTTTCAGCGTTGTTTTTATTCATTTTCCAGTTTCCAACGATAATAGGTTTTCTCATTTTAAGTACATCTCCTTATTACTTTTCGCTGATAATAGCGATACCAGGTAATGTTTTACCTTCCATGTATTCCAAACTAGCTCCACCACCAGTTGAAACGTGAGAGAATTTGTCTGCATATCCTAATTGTTTTGCAGCAGCAGCAGAATCTCCACCACCGATTACTGTAATAGCATCTGGTAATTCAGAGATTGCTTTACATACTTCTTCAGTACCTTTAGCGAATTTAGGCATTTCGAATACACCCATAGGTCCATTCCATACTACAGTTTTAGCACCAGCTAAAGTATTTCTGAACAATTCAACAGATTTAGGACCAATATCTAATCCCATCCATCCATCAGGAATTTGTCCAGCATCTGCAACAGAAGTGTTAGCATCTTCACTGAATGCATCAGCGATTACGTTATCTACAGGAAGAACTAATTTGTCTCCAGCTTTTTCTAAATATTCTTTAGCTAAATCCAATTTGTCATCTTCAACTAATGAAGTACCGATTGAACCACCAACAGCTTTAGAGAATGTATATGCCATTCCACCACCGATGATAACTTTGTCAGCTTTTTTCAATAAGTTGTCAACAACATCGATCTTACTAGATACTTTAGATCCACCAATGATAGCTACGAATGGGTGAGCTGGTTCATCAACAGCTTTTCCTAACATTGTAACTTCTTTTTCAACTAAGAATCCTAATCCATTTTCTTTAATATTTGTAGGGATACCTACAGTAGAAGCGTGAGCACGGTGAACAGATCCGAATGCATCTTCAACGAATACTTCACCTAAGCTAGCCCAATATGCACCTAATTCAGGATCGTTTTTGCTTTCGCCTTTTTCGTAACGAGTATTTTGCATTAATACGATTTCTCCATCAGCTAATGCATTTACAGCGTTTTCTAACTCTTCACCACGAGTTACTGGGCAGAAAGTTACTTTTACATCTGGTAACAATTCTTGTAAACGTACAGCTACGCATTCCAAGTTGTTTTTAGCTTTGTCTTCTTCAGTCTTAACTTTTCCTAAGTGAGACATCAAAATAACTTTAGCTTTGTTTTCTACTAAATATTTAATTGTAGGTAAAGCCATTACGATACGGTTATCATCTGTGATAACACCATCTTTTCTTGGCACGTTAAAATCACAACGTACGATGACCTTTTTTCCAGCAACATCAAGGTCTTTAACAGTTCTCTTTGTCATGTATATTCCTCCTACTGTCATTTTTTTGCACATCCATTATATCACTACATAAATTGATTGACTAGTTTTTCACAAGTAAAATCTTTCACAAAAAGCGCTTACATCACTTACTTGTGGTAATTACGACCATTATTGATCATAAAACCACGATAAATCTGTTCCAACATCAAGACACGCGTCATTAAATGTGTAAAAGTTAGATCCGATAATTTCCAACGATAATTCGCTCTAGAAACTAATTTTTCACTTGGTCCTAGACTTCCTGCAATCACAAAAACAATATTTGAATGCTTCATTTGCCACATATCCAAATTTTTCGCAAATGTTTCGGAATCAATCATTTTGCCATGAAGATCAAGTAATACCACAAAATCTTGATCCGATAATTTTTCTAGAACACGATTCCCCTCTTTTTCTTTCACCAATAAAACCTCGGCTTCTCTAGAAACATGCTCATTTGCTTCATCCTTGACTTCGATTTCACTAAACTTACAAAAAGCCGACAATCGCTTCATATATTCTTTTTCCAAAGACTGTAATGCCTTATCTTTATTCTTTCCAATCGCAATTAATTTAATCACAATATCCCTCCTTCATTATTCTCTTGAATGTCTTTCACAAAATAATCATACCGATCCAAAAACAATTTCATCGTTTGATAGCTAGAAGTTGATTTATAATCCACTTCTTCTACCTTACCATCATCAAACGATAAGATTTGAGCATTGGGAAAGCCCAATAATATAGGTGAATGTGTCGCAATGATAAACTGACAATTCTGTTTCACACATTCCTCAATCAAATAGAGTAAGGCCAATTGATTCTGACAAGATAAAGCTGCTTCCGGTTCATCTAGAAAGTATAATCCATTTTTATTTGTTTGTTTCATCAATACAGAAAAGAAACTCTGACCATGCGATTGATCATGGTATCTTTCAGAAAAAACACCACGATATTCCATTTCCTTAGTTGCCACATTATAAAAGCTTTCTGCACGCAAAAAATACATCCAATCCGGTTTTCTAGAACGCCATAAACGCATATGTTTGTGTAAACTAGAATACGAATCATACGTAGAAAAATTATAGTTTTTTGTTCCGCCTTCTGGATTCAATCCATTTTTAATCGCAAGAGCCTCTAATAAGGTGGATTTACCACTTCCATTTTCTCCACAAAAGAAAGTTACCGGCTTAGTAAACATGAATTGATCAATACTTCGTAGGCTTTTAATATCTGCCACATAATCATCAATTTCATCCCACAAGATGTCAAATCCATTTATAAACATATATATCACCTAAGAAAAATAGTACTCTATTCGAGTACTAATTTCCATGATGATTCACATAATATATATAGATACATAATCCAATCAAAAGAAACCCCAATATCCAATTAAGCATTTCTCTTTACAATTCCATAATAAACTTTTGAAGTTAATACATAAATCACAATGTAGACTAGGGCAAAAGCCACAAAACACATAGCTGTTGTTCGAATATAAAGCCAAGCATCACTCACAAACAACAAATGAAGTAGCTTTTCAATCATTGGATACGCAAAACAAACATGAAGCCCTGCCACAAGTAATGGCATAAAGAATACCGTTAATACCTGTGAATGAATAGCCTTCTTTACATCACTTTGTTCAAGTCCTACTTTTTGCATAATCTCAAAACGATCCTTATCTTCATAGCCTTCTGTAATTTGCTTGTAGTACATAATTAGAATGGTTGCCATGATAAATAAAAAGCTTAAGAAGATTCCAATAAATAAGATGCCTGCATATAATTCAATCAAGCGTTGTTTCTGATCCGATTTATTCATCCAAATAAAATCATTTATATTCTCATTCTGGCCTAACTTTTTAATAACTTCACGCTCATTCGCATCACAATCAAATGAATAACTCGCAAATATTGTACTCGCGTTGTCGCCATACACATTTGTCTGATCTTCTTGCATCCTCTCTAAAGTCTTTTCTGAATCCACAATAATATAATAATGTTCTGTCACATTGGGATTGCTCTCATCCATCTTCAAGTGGTCCAATTGTTTCTTCACAACATATTCTTTTCCAAATAAAGATAAAGTCTTTTCTTTGATTGTTTCTACGTTGGAATACACATAGATTTCATTTGGCTTTAAAGACCCCTTAATATTTTCATAATCCTGAATATCCTTTAGTGGAAGGCAATAAAATTCTTGAATCTCATTTACGGCATTCATCCCCTCATTCTGGTAATCTGTAATCAAAGTTCCATTCTTTAAATATCCAGCATAGCTCAATTCTTTATACGCAAGAAGATTCTTTGGAACAATGCCCATACGAATCAATTCTTCATTCATTTCATCAAAATCAATATTGGCAGCTTCCCCATATCCATTTCCCATTACACTTCTAGGGTATTGCGAATCCACAATTTCATCAATACCTGACCACATACTGAGTGTTGTAGACAACATCACTAAAACCATTGTTGAAAGAATACAAATATTGGCTAGTCCTACGGCATTTTGTTTCATACGATACATCATGCCAGAAATACTAATAAAGTGATTCGTCTTATAATAATAATTCCTGTTTTTCTTCATTAATTTTAAGAAAGTGATCGAAATCGATGTAAATAATAAATAGGTTCCAATAATGACAAGTACTACAGCCACAAAAAAGACGTAGAGTGCGCTTAAAGGATTTTTAGTCGTAATTGATAAATAGTATCCAATGCCTAGACAAAGAATACCAATAATAGAAAGAACCCATTTGGCCTTAGGCTCTTTTTCGCCCATATGATCGGAATGAAGCAATTCAATTGGACTTGAAATATGAATACGAATCATAGAATAGAAATAGATCAATACATAAATCAATCCAATCACAAGAACGCATTGTCTCATGCCAAAAAAAGAAAAGTAGAAGCCGAGTACAATATCTGCACCAATCATTTTTGCGATGATTAAAAACATCGCTTTATCCAATAAAACACCTAATCCAATCCCTAAAATTAATGAAACAAGTAGAGTTATTAATGTCTCATAAAACAAGACGCGAGCTAAGTGTTTCTTTTCCATTCCTAATATAGAAAATAACGCAAACTCTTTTTGTCTTCTTTTAATCAAGAAACTATGTGTATAGAACAAGAAGATAAACGCAAAGATTTCAATAATCACAATGCCAAAACCTAATAACTGCTTTATAGATGTTCCTCCTACAATTTCATCTAAATGCGGATTAGTTGCCAAAGAAACGACCATATACAACATCATTGTCGTTAAGACACTCGTTAATATATAAGGAATGATGGTACGCGCATTCTTTTTCAAGTTATCTACTGCTAAATTTAAATAGAAAGCTCTACTCATGATGAACACCACCTGTAGCTAGTAATGTCAACGTATCACTAATACATTGGTACATCTGATCTAAATTCTTGTTACCCTTATAAATTTCATGGAAGATCTTTCCATCCTTAATAAATAGAACGCGAGACGCATGACTGGCAGCCTTTGTCGAATGGGTTACCATTACGATCGTCTGTTGATTTTCATTGATGGTTCCAAACAAATGTAAAAGTTCCTCTGTACTCTTTGAATCCAAAGCCCCTGTTGGCTCATCCGCCAAAATTAGATCTGGATTTGTGATGATAGCACGAGCAACAGCTACACGCTGTTTTTGTCCACCACTAATTTCATATGGAAACTTATCTAAAATATCTTCAATCCCTAATTGTTTGGCGATTGGAGTCAATCTTTCTTTCATTTCCGGATATTTTTTCTTACTTAAAACTAAAGGCAAGAAAATATTATCGCGATTATTAAAATTATCTAATAAATTAAAGTCTTGAAATACAAATCCTAAATGTTCTCTTCGAAAGTTCGCAATTTCCTTTTCTGAAATATGCGTAATATCTTTACCATGCAGCAAGACTTGTCCACTTGTTGGTTTATCTAAAGCCGCCAAGATATTTAATAAGGTTGTCTTACCCGAACCAGATTCACCCATGATAGCTACATATTCGCCTTTATTCACACTAAAATTCACATTACTCAATGCCTGTACTTGATTCTGTGTAAATCTTGTTGTATATACTTTTTTCAAATTTTTTACTTCCAATAATGCCATATTCATTACCTCCATGTACACCAAAATTCTACAAAGAATTCAAAAATGCAGCCATCGATTCAGCTAACACTATCCTTACAAGATTGTAAGATTACTCAATTCTTCCTTCAAAATGCGTAAGATCTAATATCACTCGAGTGCCTTCACCAACACTTGATTCAATTGTTATTTTATGATTTAACATATTCAAAATATTCTTACATAAATATAGACCTAGACCACTTGCGGTTTTATCACTACGCCCATTTATGCCCGTATATCCCTTTTCAAACACACGAGTTAAATCACTTGCACTAATACCAATCCCATTATCTTCAATCACTAAAATATGTTTAGACTTCATATATATAGATATCAAACCATTTTCTTTTGTATATTTAAGACTATTTGAAAGAATTTGTTCCAACACAAACACAAGCCACTTTTCATCACTCAAAATAACATCCCCGGTTTCTTTAAAACTCAACTGAATGTGTTTACGAATAAATTCTGTAGAAAAGCGACGAATCGATTGTCGAATCAAATCATCCAATTCTAATTCTTTAAATAAGAAATCCGTGTGCGTACTATTTAAGCGTAAATAGGCTAAAACCATATCTGTATATTGATCCATACGTAAGAGCTGAAGCTTAATTTCACTACGACTCAATTTCTCGTCTTCAAGTAACAATTTCATAGCAGCAATAGGAAGTTTAGCCTGATGCACCCACATCGTAAAATAATCTTCTAGATCATGCATTTTATTTTCCGAAGAAATAACATACTCATCATGATACTCTTTCATAGCCACTAAGATTTTATGATAGTCTTCTCCCATCAATGAAGAATCTTGAAGATCACAAGACAAAGAAACATTACTATTGGATTGAAGTGTTACTAAGGTTTGGTGTTTCTTATAATATTTGTAGTAATCCACACAGAAACAAACCACCAACAAAACACATAAAATCATAAAGGCATATGTAAAAGCTTCAAGTTCTAGATTATAGAGTTTAAATACACATAAACAGATCAAAACACTTACAACATAAATCATTATAAAAAACAATCGATCTTTTAAATAATGACTAAGCAACTTCATATTTTATATCCCAATCCTTTTTTAGTTTGAATAAAATCCACAATGCCAATACTCTCTAACTTTTTACGCAAACGATTCACATTCACACTTAATGCATTTTCATCCACATAAAAATCCGTCTTCCACAAATATTCCATTAAACTATCACGAGATACAATCGTCCCCTTCTTTTCCATAAGCAGTCGAAGTATCTTCGCCTCATTCTTGCTAAGTTCAATATTCATAGATTGAAAACTTACAGTATTATCATCTAAATTAAAGCGTACACCTTGATATTCTAGTACATTATAATTGGATACAAAGTCATAGCTACGTCTTAATATAGCGGTGATTTTAGCGGCAAGAACATTCAAATCAAATGGTTTACACACAAAATCATCTGCACCCTTAGATATAGCCATCACAATACTCATATTGTCTGTAGCACTTGAAATAAAGATAATTGGAACTTTGGATTCTTCACGAATCTTTTCCGTCCATAAATATCCATTTAAATAAGGCAGTGTTATATCCATTAATACTAAGTCTGGATTAAAGGAATGAAATGCATCCAACACATTATAAAAATCAACAACTCGATTAACATCATAGTTCCAAGATTTAAGAAACGATTCTAATTTTTTTGAGATGAGTTCATCATCTTCTACAATCATTATTTTATACATAGTCTCACCCACTTTATTATACTGCAAAGCACAAAAATTCTTTCTAACAATGGTGTAAGAAAAAGAAAAAACTAAGAACACATACGCATTCTTAGTTGTCCATACAAGATACTAAATATTGAGTCCATGTTGGATAGAAATCGCTTTTAAAGTGATAGCCATCATCTGCATATATATATGCTAATCCACCTACGCTTAATGTTTCATCATCAATATATTCAACAAAATCATATTCATCGACAATTTCCTTTAATACAGAATTAAATTCACCTGAATTTTCAACCATTTTTAAACGTTGTAATCCATATGGACTAATAGGAATCATTCCACACACATAAATTGTAGCCTTTGGCACTATTTCATGTATTTCTTCCAAGGCATTACGCACAACTTGTGGATAACCACCCTCTTCATCGTCTCCAACCTTATAGTAAATATCATTTACTCCATATGCCATTAGTACACGTTTTGGATTCAATTCTTTCAATCGATCATTATATTTAGATGTATTTGCGAAGGTTTCTCCATTATCCGCAAAAATGCGTGAAGAATCTAAAAAGCCATAAGAACAATAATGAAGCACCCTTGAATCTCCATAAAACACAAAATCACCTAATAAAGAAAATGGATCTAATTTTCCTTCTAAAATAGCTTTTTCTCTTTCTTTCTCCTTATTTTTCGCAATTTTTTGTGTGACTTTTTTTAAATTTCTATGTTCTTGTGCCTCAATATATTCAACCCCTTTTTTAGGACTGTTTTGAAAAAAAGACACAAACACACATACGATAATCACCCCAAGAATTAATATGCTAAAATGTTTTTTCCTTATTTTTTTCATTGCTATTCTCCCAACACATCCGCTAAAGATGTATCTTCTACAAACGTATTTGTGTTATATAAATACATTACATCCGTAATTAAATCTTCCTGCATCACCTTTTCAATATCATCACGATAATATCTTGGATCCACAATCGTAATACTACGATAATCATTCATGATAAATTGAACAAAGCTATTCGCATAAGAATCTTTAAACAATAATAAATGACGTTTTGAATCATTGTTTAACTCAATTCTTTGAATATCTTTATTCCCGCCTAAAAATACACTATATTGATCCTTTGTCTTTAAGAAACTTGAATCATAAATCGATCCTTTATTTTTTTGTTTAGGTTCTTGAACATAATAATCACTTAAATTCTTATTTACAAAAATAGTAATATCATCCTTAATTCCAAAACTGCCACTACCATTTGCTAAAGTACCACGGAAATTATTCGAAACGACATATTGATCATAATCTTTTAATGAAACATCATCATTTCCTTGTTGTTTTTGCCAAGCTTGATATGTATAGAAAGCACCTAAGCTTGTCCAATGATGGTCACTCTTATAGTACAAATATTCTTCACTGTGCTTTTTTAAAGTTTTTCTTGCATCAAACGAATAAACAGAACTATCTAAAGTATTATAGATTGAATCCATAATTTTTCCTTGATCATTCTCATCTGAAAAATAAGGTAATCGCTTATTTTGTACATATACTGCATTAGGAATCAACATAAATGAAGTATCCACATCAGAATGCTTTTCTGTAAATGCATTGATCGCATTTAAATTTCTTGATAATTGTGTTTTATTTGGAAGTTTTGTATCTTCAATCAACTGCTTACCACATAGATAAATATCATTGATCTTTTTTTGTCCCATTAATTTTAAAACTCCATAGCGAAGGTGAATCAATCCGTTTCGACCCACAAATTGATCTCCAAACCAATTTGACATTTTATTTTCAAAAGAACCATCAACGAATGATGTTTTATTTATCTCAGGAAATTTTTGTAGAGAACGATTTTCCACAAATAAAATATCTTTATCTGGAACAATTATATTGATCACAAGTGCAAGGAGAATGAATAAAGGCATTAGTAGCGCAAGCATTCTTTTTATTCTTTTTTGATATTTTTTCATACATCCACCCTCTAAAACGCGAAATACAAGAACGACTGAAATGTATTTCCAACAATAAATGCCAAACTAATCAAGAAAAGTACACACCAGAAACAAACATTAAATACCACAGCTTTTTGTTTCCAAATATATACAATACGTTTTTCAATCACGTCAAATATTGGCATACTAAAAATGATGGCAATCACAATCAAAATTAAATTTTGTCTCAAAGAGAACAGTACTTGATTATCCCAAATACCATTTGTACCAATGCCAAACAAAGCTAAAATTGTTGAACCCGCATCTTTTAAGCTTGAACTATAGAAGAATACCCATCCAATCAACACAAGAAATAATGTATATATATGCTGTATAAATTTAGGTAGTTGAGAAAGCTTATCTTTCCATACAAATCTTTCTATCAACAATAACACGCCATAGTACAATCCCCATACAATAAAATTCATGCTTGCACCATGCCAAATGCCAGTTAGAAACCAAACCACAAATATATTTCTAATATACAATGAATCTGAAACACGATTTCCTCCTAGAGGAATGTATATATAATCTCTGAACCATCTTGATAAAGAAATATGCCATCTGCGCCAAAAATTCTGCACACTATTTGCGATATATGGATGATCAAAGTTTTCATCAAATTCAAAACCAAATAATCGACTGATTCCAATTGCCATATCTGAGTATCCACTAAAATCAAAATAAATTTGAAGCATATACGCAATGGCACATAACCAAGTACCTAAACAAGTTGTATTTGTAGACAATGTAGAATACATCGAAGATAATTGATCAGCGACAATCACTTTTTTCGCTAGGCCTTTAATAATTCTTTGAAAAGCTTCTCCAAATTGTACAACAGTAATTTTATGTTGTTTAGCCAAAAATGCTTCCATATCATGATATTGAACAATGGGTCCCATGCTGACTTTGCCAAAGAATGATAAGTATAAAGCCAATGACAAAATATTATTTTGTGCATTACTTTTTCCTAGATAGACATCTGCCAAATAAGAAATGGCACTGAACGTAAAAAATGATAATCCAACTGGCAATGCCAACTGAACATGAATGGAAGTAAAGCCAAAAATGAAATTGAAATATTTATAAACCATCAAAATCAACACATGAAACAATACGCCAATCCAGAAAATAACTTTTCGCTTTTTACCTTCATAAAGAGATAACTCTAAACCAGTAAAATAATCCCATAAAATAGTCACAAGCATTAAAACTAAAGATGCAGGTTGTCCCCATGAATAAAATAATAAAGAACAAATAACTAATATACTACACTTACATGTCCATGTAGGAATAAAAGTATATGCCAAATATACTATAGGTAAAAACATAAATATAAAGATTAAACTATTAAATACCATAATTCCTCCTACAACTGTTCTTTATATATAGAAACAACATCATTTGCCGTTTCACAAGTTACATAGATTGCATAATTCATATCTAAAGAAATAACAGCCTTTTTTAATAAAGCAACCTGTTCTACACCATACCCATTAAATGCATTGATTTGTGTATCAATACGCTGTTGCATAGCCTCTTTAAACGCTTCTCCTTGATTAGGATCTTTAAATTTCACAATCACAATTTCACGAACATTCATCGGATCAGATGATTTATAGTATTGAATATTCTCATAATCAGCTGAGTTAATAGACAAATATTTTTTTATTGCCTGCCCACCCTGTTTTTCTAATTCATACGTACCCATGGTTTTTATTACATTTTCTTCAACCACACTAAAATCCGTATCACTCATACTTGGTCCACTTAATTCATTGCATAAGAAAAAACCAAAGAAAATAACCAAGCATATCTTAAGTGCTATTAATATCGCCTTTTTCATTATATCTAATACCCTTTCCCTATTTTTAAATTACCCTAAAATTTTATAACCTCAAAAAATATTATATATACTTTATTCATGATATACAATAAAGAAAAAGGAAGCGATAGTATGATCTATCTTCAAATAGGAATCTTCATTCTAGAAATCATTTTATGCATAATACTAAACAATCTATTAAAAGATAAATTAAACAAAAAAATACGATACGCTATCTGTATCGCATTAGTATTAAACTGTTGGAATATGCGTATGTATCAAGCTATGTGGGCAATACATACATTATTCTGTTTACTTGTATTACTAGCATTATTCAAAAAAAGAAGACCAATATTCTGCATAATAGTATCAGCTATAATATCCACATCCATCGTAACATTCGGATATGTCAATATGTACACGATCCATCAAACCACATATAATCTAAAAACAGAAAAAAGCATAAATCCAACTAAGATCTGTTTCATTTCGGATGTTCATTATCCAAATGCGAATAATCCTCAAAGATTAAAAGAAATCACAAATACATTAATGAAAGTTAAACCCGACTTTTATCTATTAGGAGGAGACTTTGTCGATGAATCCACATCAGAAGAAGATATGAATGTACTATTTAAACAACTTGGACGACTAACTAAAGTAGCCCCTGTTTATTATGTATATGGTAATCATGAAAACAAGATAAAATTCACAAGAGCCAAACTCAATCAAGAAATTAATAAAAACAACATTACCATTCTAAATGATCAAGAAGTACAATTAGATAACATCATTCTTATTGGTAGAAAGGATTACACAAACAAAAATCGAAAGAAAACAAAAGATTACAATCTTACAAATAAAACCTACAACATCGTCCTAGACCATCAACCACAAGAAACAAAAGAAAACATTAAAAAACAATGTCGACCTTCAACTCAGCGGTCATACTCATAACGGACAAATGTTTCCACTCTCTTATTCTTACCATCTACAACCCGATTTTGCGGGTAACTATGGCAAAGAAACATTCAAACATTACACAAAAATCATTAGCTCAGGCCTTGTTGGTTGGGGTTTTCCAATAAGAACAGAGGGTATATGTGAGTATGTGGTAGTCAATGTAACACAAGACAAATAAATTCAAATAATACAAATAAACTTAGTCCTCAAGAACATGTGATGACTGGCACATTGTTGATAATTGTTCAAATAATACAAATAACCTTAGTCCTCAAGAACAGTATGCTTCTTCGCCTTTTTTATCATTTGTTCAAATAATACAAATAAACTTAGTCCTCAAGAACTCACAACTTTCTACTGATATTCTGTAATTTGTTCAAATAATACAAATAAACTTAGTCCTCAAGAACCGTGTTGATTTGTACATAAATATATTACAGTTCAAATAATACAAATAAACTTAGTCCTCAAGAACATATTTTAAGACGTGCGAAACGCTCAAAAGTTCAAATAATACAAATAACCTTAGTCCTCAAGAACAGTATGCTTCTTCGCCTTTTTTATCATTTGTTCAAATAATACAAATAAACTTAGTCCTCAAGAACTCACAACTTTCTACTGATATTCTGTAATTTGTTCAAATAATACAAATAAACTTAGTCCTCAAGAACCGTGTTGATTTGTACATAAATATATTACAGTTCAAATAATACAAATAAACTTAGTCCTCAAGAACTCTTCTAACTCGTCTCTTTTTTCTTCCAAGTTCAAATAATACAAATAAACTTAGTCCTCAAGAACTCGTAATTTGTAGATCTTTCTTTTTTTCTGTTCAAATAATACAAATAAACTTAGTCCTCAAGAACATGTACATTTAGCCTATGTTTTTCTTTTTTGTTCAAATAATACAAATAAACTTAGTCCTCAAGAACACAACTTTTCTTTTTTTGTGTCTTTCTTTTGTTCAAATAATACAAATAAACTTAGTCCTCAAGAACTCCTCGACTTCAAACTGTCTGCCTGTTGTTGTTCAAATAATACAAATAAACTTAGTCCTCAAGAACAGGCCTGTTCAAGGCCCTTTTGGTCCATAGGTTCAAATAATACAAATAAACTTAGTCCTCAAGAACCCAGTTCGGCTGCTGTTCTTGATCTGCCTGTTCAAATAATACAAATAAACTTAGTCCTCAAGAACGTATCCGAAGCATGTACGATTACTTAATAGTTCAAATAATACAAATAAACTTAGTCCTCAAGAACGACGGACAATCTGATTATGCATTCGATTCGGTTCAAATAATACAAATAAACTTAGTCCTCAAGAACTATTTTGCACAGAATAATTTACCTGTGCAGGTTCAAATAATACAAATAAACTTAGTCCTCAAGAACTATATCCTCCTTGTTTATTTTTTATCACAGGTTCAAATAATACAAATAAACTTAGTCCTCAAGAACTAGCTACTCCTAGTGCTAATGCTGTATGGAAGTTCAAATAATACAAATAAACTTAGTCCTCAAGAACGCGTTCGTGCCAGTGGAATACGTGTCATGTGTTCAAATAATACAAATAAACTTAGTCCTCAAGAACATTTTCGGATATGAAACAGTCCAATATCAAGTTCAAATAATACAAATAAACTTAGTCCTCAAGAACATGCCCGTGAACAAGCATATGGAAATCAGGTTCAAATAATACAAATAAACTTAGTCCTCAAGAACATTTGATATGATTTATTATAAGTCTTTTGGGTTCAAATAATACAAATAAACTTAGTCCTCAAGAACTAGGCATGTTAAATGCTCTTGCAATTCCAAGTTCAAATAATACAAATAAACTTAGTCCTCAAGAACTATTATGGACGAGTTACACAGCGTAAAAGAGTTCAAATAATACAAATAAACTTAGTCCTCAAGAACAATAAAACATATGACACTTTGAAGTGGGTGTTCAAATAATACAAATAAACTTAGTCCTCAAGAACTGCTTATTCTCTGTCAGGACATGTGGGATAGGTTCAAATAATACAAATAAACTTAGTCCTCAAGAACTACGTTTTGAATACTTTCCTGCATTTAACAGTTCAAATAATACAAATAAACTTAGTCCTCAAGAACTGTCAGCCTTATTATAGCATATTTATGCTTTATTTACAGTATATCTTGAGTATAAGTATCATTAAAAGTTAGATAAAAAGTTGTATTTTTATCTTCAAATTGTTCCATTAATCGAATGTTTTTTTCTGTTTGTTGTTGCTTATGAAGCATAGTATAAGGGTTTTGTATATAGGAAATGTTATTAAATTGGTTTAAATCATATTCATATTTTTCAATATAATCTTTATCAGAAACAATCAGCATCGATAATTTTTCTAGTTCTTTAATAGAATCACAAACTATATAATCATTATTTAAAAGAAACAAAATATTATCTTGATCAAATGATTTTAACCATTTTAATACAGTTTGTGTAATTGGAAAATCAATGTATATAACGTTAAATTGATTTCTATTAATGAACAACAAAAGATTATAAACCATAACATATCGTTCACCATTTGAAACATCATCTAGGCTTATGTCTAACATCGATAAAAACTTAGAAACATCAAAGTTCGACATTTCAAAATTAATATTACATTCTATATTTCGTGTTAATATCTCTCTCAGTTTATACATGCCATGATCAGTTGTTAAGTTTCTGAGTCCTTCTCTAATAAATTCAAGTGATTTAAAATCATTTTCATTTTCTTGAATAAGATTAGTTGTTTCAATATTGAATATAGATTTTGTTCCAAATTCAAAATTAGAATTAATATCACTACCATATGGGTAATAAATAAAATTAAGCTCAGTTGGTTTAATTGACTGATTTTCAGAATCTAATACTTTACAATAATTTCTTTTCTTTTTAACGAATTGATTTATAAAACAATCTATTATATCTTTTTGTTTAGCACCTGCTAGTACTACTATATTATTATCTTCCGGAATCAAGTAGACAGATTTCTCATGTATTATTTTCACTATTTAGTCCTCCTATAATTAAAGTACGATCTGTTGTTGTAATGTTTTCTTGTAAAGTATAATTACTATTCATATTCACAATGTTTTGATATTGCCTCTCAGTTATTATTAAATATCGTATATCCCCATTATCAGGAACATTGTTTTTAAGTCTTTTTTGAATCGTTTTAGCTGAGTCATTATTTATACATAATTTTGCATAAACTGAATATTGGATTCGTATAAATCCTTCAGTTTTTAAATATTTTACAAATTGTCTGTAATGTCTTTGATCTGTTTTCGTTTCTTGAGGTAAATCAAAGAATAATACTAATCTCACAAATCTACTACTCCCCTCCATAACGAATTCCTTTTGAAAAATCAATTTTCAAAATATCATCTGTTTTTTCATTCAAGAAACCAATATAAGAATCAATTAAATCTTCAATTGCATCTTTTAGACGCATCCATTTCTTATCTATATAAACCTTCGTTTCTAATAGACCAATCAACTCTTGTTTTTGAGCCACATTGAAACTATCTTTAATATTTTCTTCAACCCATACATCTACTATCACTCTTAATGGTTCTATAAAATCGTATGTTAAATTAAACGCATTCGATTCACCAATATGATGAATTCCTAGTTGAGTTAATAATCCTCTAGCTGTTATACATTTTGAAATATAACTAGCTAAAATCTTATATCCATAATTTAGTGCAAAATTTCTAACATCCTTCTTATCATCTCTATAAAACTTTGTCCCAAACATCTTTCCAAAATAACACTTTGCACTCACTGCTTCACGATTTGTTTGATCATCATTATAAACTGAATTCTTATAGCCAATTAAAGTTTCTAATTCATCACAATCCTCATAAATCAAATCCAAAACATCTATTTCAGATTGTATTTTTTGTTCTATTATAAATTTCCATAATTTCTTTTTCCGAGTTATTTTCCAATTAATCTGTTTATTCAATTGCTTAAATACCAAAGAATGATTGTTGAATGGTTGAAAAATACCAATTGGATCATTCTTTGAATCACAAATTATTACATTAATATTATTCTCTACCAATTTTGACAACATTGGAATTGTCATAGTAATTCGATTGTGTGAAAAAATCACTGTATCCAAATCGCATAATGGTATATTCTGATATTCATTTCCTATTGTAATTTTCATTCGATTTAATGTTAATGACACTGTACACTCAGTTCCAATTACTACTGTTTTCCAGCCCATATTAATAAAACTATAATAAAAAATGAGATAGCCACAATTAGCTATCTCTAATAGTTTTCGAATTTAAATCTTATTCTTCCAGACTAAATTCATTTGTATTATTTGACACACTCATTGTAGCACGTCGCTACAAATTTTCCAAGAGAACTTTTCCTTTTTAATCTTAGAATACTTTCCAGGCGCCTTTCTAGGACCTGATATTAATAACTTACCATTTTCATTATAAATATAACGAATACCTAGAATGCTTGATTTGATTTTGATGTATTGTATTTTATTTTCAACATCCGATTTATCATCAATTGTGCTTGCGACAGGCATGTATTGTCCTACAATGGTAGGTGGAGTACAATTTCGATTCACAATCAAATCTAAATAAGCCATGGTTTCTAAAAATTCCTGATAGCCTGTCTTTTCTTTTAATAGTTTCTCAATTGTTCCCTTATAACGATTCAAATCATGAATATCCATTAAGTTATCTACACAATAACTAATGATTTCAGTAATTTTGTAATCCGAGAATTTTTTCTTTCCTTCCGGATTGATTTTTGCCATTTTAAAATCAAATTGCGCAGCTAACTCTTTCTTATAGAAATTAACTTGTTTATAGATTTCATCATAACTAAATACATACAAATGCTTCATTTCTAATTTTTTATTCACTATAGAACCTATATTAAACTTTTGAATTGTGTAGTTATTTGTATCATAAATCAAATCATTTTTAAATACACGCATACGGAAATAACATTCCTTCACATTCCCATTTTCATCTAATAATTCAGGTACTTTATAGTAATCTCTAATTAACTTAACATATTGCTCTTTATTGATTTCACCATTGTTATTTACGATGACTTTTGGAATATGAATTCCAACATGGACCTTCTTTCCCTTCTTATCTGTATATTTATAGAAATCTACTGCAACACAATTTATTGAGCTATAGATACGTTTATCATTGTTTACACCTAAAAGACCTAATACACCTTTTTCTCTAGGTATGTTTTTCTTCTTATCCATTTGCGGATAAATAGTCGCATCAAAGAATGCACCTTTATAGTTTTTCTCTGCTTTTATAGAATATAAAGGTACTGTAGCTCTTATTTGAGAAATTAATGAATCATTATCATTTGGATAATTACCAAATCTCTTAAAATATGCATATTTTATGAATCCATACAATTTTTGATTTTCCGATTTATCACTATCTGGTCCTTGTGATTCCATCATTCTCTTCAAGAATTCTTGATAATACTTATTATTTCCACGTTCATCATAATTTGGAAAATATGTCGATAAAACCATATCTGCAATGGCAACAATTGAAGCATCATGAGCATGGTGTTGATCACCAGTATCACGATTTTTCTTCATATTAAATGCATTTCTATACACCGTTGTAAATGAAGAACGCAATGAAACAATATGAGTATCATAATTATTAACTGTGTTATAAGCTCTTAAAATAGCCATTAGTTCACGAATAATATAACGAGTATCTACTAGATTACGATTAATAAATCCCATTGCTTCATCTGTGGATGCTAATAATAAACGTTTTAATTTCTTATCTGAAATCAACTTCATTTCATTCAATTCGTAACATCTACGTTTGAAATCACTAGATAAGATACGTTTTCCGTTTTCATTCTCCACTGTTTCCGATTCAATATATTCTAATGGAAGTCTGTCTGCTTTTTTTCCATTGATTTCTTTTTTAATCAACATCAAGTTATCCATGGAATTATCTCCAAATCCACGAGGCAAAATATGATCCATTTCATAATCTTCTAAATGTTGAATATCAATTGTATCTCCTGTTACCATATCACGGCCATTTTGACGTATATATAGTTCAACCTTACGCTTATTCTTTTCTAAATAAGGCTCAATAACATCCCAATCTTCCATATATTGTTTTGAAAGTTTGGCCTTTTTCTTCTGCTCTTTCATTTGATTATTTAAGTAATCATACAACTTTTTCATCTGATCAAAATGTTTAGCTGGTACATCTCCATCTTGAGAACTATCTTTTAAGTCTCTTGCTGTTTCAATAACAACACGATCAGGAACTCCATATGTTCTGATAACTTCTTCATATAGTTTAAAACATTCATTCAAAGCTCTAATAACTGGTCTAGCAATTGGAATAAATGGTTTACCATCTTGTATCAATAAATCGATAGACAACTCGTTAGTGTTCTTTAGTAAAGTCATATACTTGTTAGACTCAAAATTAATTCTATTTCCATCCAAGTCCGTTGCTTCAGTAATCAAAGTCATCTGTTCATTCTTTTGATTTTCTGAATTGTCCCTTAACATTTCCTCAAGTAATGTTTCTCCATCAACATTCATTTTTGTTTCCATAATAAATCGTTTAGAGAAAGCATAAAATCCATTTGATTTACATCTTGCTAACTTCTTCGCATCTTTTTCATCTAAATTCAACTTCTTAGTGAAATAATTAATTTTTGATTGTTCTTCATCAAATAAGTTTAAATTCAAAATAATATCTTCAATCTTATCTACTTTTTCTTTCTCATATTCATTAAATAAATCAAGAATAGAATGCAATTCAAATTGAGGGAAAACAGAAATTATATTTTGGTACAAAGTATATCTATTTTTAAACTTACCTTCTTTACGAGAGTCTTTAGGACCAAAAGATTTTAAGTTTAATAATTCTGCAATTTCTTTATGCGAAACATAATCTGTACGCTTCAAGAATAATTCATCAAATACTTTTAATTTATCTTCACGAGTTAAATAATATCGATTTTCATTCTTATCAATTGCGGTAAGAATATTCAATTCATTTAATAAGCTAAATGTCTCTGCAATAAATGATCCTTTTGGAAGTGCATATTCTTCGGGTAAATACGTACAATGTGAAATCATATTCAACTTCCAATTTTGAATACTCTCTTCTTCATTTACTAAAGCATCCTTACAATAGTCATATCCATACTTAAATGTACCATCTTTACGATCAATCCAACTATTCTTAGCTTGTGAAGACAATGGTCCAATATAGTAAGGAATACGTGCTTTAATTGTAGAAATACATGCTTCAATGAAATTATCCGTAATCAAATTAGGATAAAATTCTTGTTGTTTATGCAAAATTTCACTAGCTTCTTTTACATACAAGCCATTCGGATACTTATTCTCCATATTTTTTACAACACGCAAACGCTCTCCAACTGCCTTACTCATTTTTTTCTGAATATTGTTCTTTTCTTCTTTATATTTATCTGGATCTGAATGTTCTAATTTTTGAACATTTAGAACTTCATTTAATTTCTCTACAGCCACTTCACAAATATAATTATGATCCTTTAAAATCTGAGAAACCGCAATTACATCATGAAGTTCTACTGCATTGTTCAAAAATTCATTTAAGCTATCCATCTTCAATAATTCATCTAATTTTACAGATTCTTTAGTTTTATCCTCTTGAACGAGTACAACAGACTCACTAATTTTCTTTAAATCACATTTAAATCCACAGATCAATTTCAATATTTCTAATAATGCATCATTATCCTCAGATTCCACTGTATATTCATCCTTCAACAAAGACTTTAATTCATTAGATTTTACTTTTCCCTTTTCAAAAATAGGTTTTAGTATTGTCTGCTCAAATTCTTTTGTATCTTCTTCAAAATTCACATATTCATGTGTAAACTCATAAAATTGCTCAACAAAGAAATCAAAAGTAATTGGTTCACTGGAGGTAAAATTAATATTCTCCATTAAGAAATGTCCACGAGTACCGCAAATATTATACAAACACAACAAAAGCTCTCTTAAAGATATTTGTTCCTTCAACGCTTTCAATCTTAAATGGTAAACCGTATCCTCTTCAGGACGAGAAAATGTATCTGAATTTGCAGTATAACTCAAATAGTCTCTTTGATTTAATTCCTCTTTTGAAATCAATCCAAATTCTACAAACGCATTCTTTAATTGTTTCTTTCTCCAATTTCTTCTTCTCAATGTTCTTCTTGCCGAACGATTCAATCTAACTTCTTGTGCAGGGATTGCCTGTTCAAACATATGAACTCCCATATCCAATAGTTTTCCCCTAACTTCATCAATTATTGACCAACCTATTGATGTAATTCCAATATCCAGGCCTAATACATACTTATTATCCATTTCAATACCCTCCATAAAGTAATTATGTTACATGCATTATATCACTTATGTAAGCCGTTTCCTATAAATTTATATATAAAAATTGAAATGTATGCTCGTAGCATACACTTTATATAAAGCGTTTTTCATTAATTTGAGTTATATTTTAAAACATTAGCTTTATATTACTCTAATGTTCAACTCCAACTGTTTGATTATCCATGATATTCACCTTCCTTTCCCTAGAATAAATTGAAGAATAGACTGACACTGTCGATAAAGTCATCAACCTTGTCGCCAACTCTATCTAGTCCTTCACCAATACTATCGACAACCCTATAAGCGACTTCGTCAGCTGCATCAGAAATAAAGTCTCCAACACCTCGACCAATATCTTCTAATACTTCTTTGACTTCTCCATCTGTGGCATCCATAACAACCTTTCCTGCAACAGTTGCAGCCACAATACCTGCGGCTACTGGTGCTGCTACCGCTACTAATGGTGCTGCAGCTAATGCTGGTACAGATGCGATTCCAGCTGCTGTTGCTGAAGTTGCTACAGTAGCTGCTGCAGACCCTACATAGCCTGAGGCAAAACCTCTAGCACCATTTGCTGCTGCATGAGCTAACATTTCATCGCCAGATTCACTATTCACAATATCTTCAACGGCTCCAACCGCAACGTTTGCAACTGCGCCGAATGATCCTGCTCGAGTTGAATTGTGTGCGATATTTTCTAAGCTTGTCATCTTTCCTGAAAAAGACTCTGTAATTCTAGAAGTATCCTTTGATGAGATTCCTGTTGAACTCGTTTTCTGAGCAGCCGTATTTTTAGTTGCTGCATTGTAAAGTTCTGTGGTTTCTTTTGTCCCCATAAAATTCGTTCCCTGATACTTTCCATTCATTCCCTGAGTTACCGTTTTGTTCACTCCAGAAGAAGATACAGTATCCTTAAGTTGTGCACGATACTTGACTACACCATCCTTTACACTCACTAAATCATCACGCACTGCATTGGTTTTTGTAGATAGTTTTGTCACACCAAGTTCTGGACGTGTAACATTTAATTTATCTGCATACATAATTTCATGCGCAATACCCTTACTTTGTGAAGAAGCTAGATTTCCCGCTCTTTCAACGACACGTGCATTCACACTTCCTTCATAAATTGTTTGTACAGAATTCAATCCTGTAGATACATTTGATTCATAATTTTTTTGATCTTTATTCATACTATTTTTTCCTCCTACAGGTCATCCCTGTTTACACATGAATAATAGCAGAATAAAAGTAGTTTTAATATGGATACTTTTTTCATTTTATGTACTACTTATTTATTGCTTATAACATTATATTACGAATAATATTATATATTTATGTACTACTTTAATTAGTATATGTTATAATTTATTTGAAAAAAGGAGGAAATTATCATGGATTTTATTGACCCAATACGATTATATTTCACAAATTCTCAATACAATTCTATTTTAGAAGATGCGAACAGATTTCAAATATGCAATAAAAACAAACCAAACATAAATCGATTTATTAATATATTGATTCGAAATTATCATTCTGATTTTGAATGCACAAAACTAAATCCTATAAAGGATTATATTTCCGTAGTAGATACCGTTTATGATCAAACTATACAGATTAAATTAAAAACGATGTTTTATGATATTTCTCTAGAGTCTAGTGGTGAAAAGAAAAATAGAACTATATCATTTAAACCTCAAAAAGATATCTCCGTATTATTAGATAATATCCAATCTAATTTCATTACTCCACTCAACTTGAGCTTTCCTATATACATTAGAATGTTGATTGATTCTTTTTTTCAATTACCAATATATAAAAGAGAAATCTACTTATTTAAAGAAAACTATTCAAAAATACAAAATGCGATTGATCAACAAAAATCAATTTCCATTAAAACAAATGATAATAGTATTTTTGAAATGAAGCCTTACCTAATTATGGAACATAAAGAAAAAATATATAATTACGTGATTGGAAAAGTTAGAAACAATCAAAATGGTTGTTATGAAATCGCAACAAGAAAATTAATGAATATTACTGAAGTGTCTGTTCACTTCAATAGTGAATCTGACATTACATTTTCTGATACAGATTTCAAAACTTTTCATAAAATGATTAAAAATGGTGTTCAATTCAAATATGGAGATAATGAAGAACATATTATTATTCAATTTAACCAAAAAGCATATGAACTATTTAAAATTAGATATTTAAATAAACCTATGCCAATAAAAACAACACAATTAGAAAATAATGAATATCTATTAGAGTTTGACTGTTCCTATTTCCAGGCAAAAACCTTTTTCTATATTTTTGCAAAAGACATAAAAATCATCAGTCCAAAGGTTTTGGCAACAGAATTTAAAAGCTCCTATTTAAATGCTGCAAACCAATACAATCATGAATGAAACGGCAAAACAAAAAGCGCTAACCACCCACTCGTAACGGGATTAGCGCTATAACCTAATCCAGAGTGACCACCATATCTAGTAGTCTTTTCTGTACTTGTATTATAACGAGAAAGATGATAAATATCAACTTACCGATTTACACATCTATTTTAAAATATTTTGAAAAACTTTTGACTTTTAATAATCTTTTCACATTGGACCTTTATAATGGAAATGACTACTAGATATGTAGGGTGGTTTTCATGGATTAATCTACCTCCAAAGTCTTTTAATTCCAAAGACGTACGCGAATTCAAGTTTTTGTCTTAGGTACTCTAACATATCTAGTAGTCTTTACTGATTTACACCTCGATATAGAGATGTCATTTCTGAATTCCCCTTTAATTCTGAAGCCATATATTTAACTAAGAATAAGTCTTTATCAAAATTAGAGACCAATTCTTTCTGGTAAATCATCATGTCCTTATCTTTATAATAAGCACCCTTTTTATCTGTAATTAATACAACTCTAAGATTGGGATATTTATTTAATAGTAGTTCTAGAATTCTTTGTTCATCCTGAATTCCATTTTCTAATTTACTCGCATATTCTTTATTCACAAATATTGTATTTACTTTAGTCAAATCAAGATGTCTTACTTCTTTATCCACCATATGTAAATATACCATATTCGATTCATTTAAATAGTTTTCTAAATTTTCATCATTATTATCAATAAATACTGTCTTACAATTCTCATTATGTTCCACTTGAAACTGTTTAAATAAACCTTTTAACTTTTCTTCTCTTACATTTAATTCCATACAATTAGCCTCCTTTTCTTGTACAATAGCACAAAATTCAAAAAAAAGTTTAATACATTGTTTAGAATTTGTATAAAAGCGTATAATACATACAGGAGGAGTTTTAAAATATGCAACCATTTGATAAAGAATATGTCTGTGACATCGCCAAACAAATTTTGAATATTGATTCACCAACAGGCTATACAAAAAGAGCCATTGATTTCATGGACGAAGAAGCCAAAAAATTAGGCTATACAACAGGACGCAACCAAAAAGGAAACTTGTTGATCTATGTAGACGGAAAAGATTCTGAACACACACTAGGATTGAGTGCTCACCTAGATACATTAGGACTTATGGTTCGTTCCATTAAAGACAATGGAAAACTTGCCATTACTAAAGTTGGAGGGCCCTGCTTACCAACATTAGACGGAGAATATTGTAAGATCTATACTCGCGATGGAAAGGTATATACAGGAACAATTCTTTCTTGTTCACCAAGCGTTCACGTATATCCAGATGCTTCAACAGTAGAAAGAAAAGAAGATACAATGGAAGTTCGTATCGACGAAGTTGTTCACTCAAAAGTAGATGTTGAAAAATTAGGTATCTGCAACGGAGACTTCATTTGTATTGATACAAAAACACAAATCACAGAAAGTGGATTTATTAAATCTAGATTCTTAGACGATAAGATTTCAGCTACAGCTTTAATGGGCGTACTAAAATACTTAAAAGACAACAACATTACACCTCAAAGAGACTTGGTCATTATGTTCAGTACATATGAAGAAGTTGGACACGGAGCAAGTTGTTTACCAGAAGAAGTCGAAGAATTGTTAGCCGTTGATATGGGATGTATTGGTACAGATTTAGCTTGTACTGAACAAGATGTTTCAATCTGTGCAAAAGATTCAAGCGGACCATACGACTACGAAATGATTACTCGTCTAGTCGAACTATCAAAAGAAAACAAGCTTAATTATGCCGTTGATATCTACCCACAATATGGTTCAGATGTCAGTGCCGCATTACGCGGTGGTAATGACATTAAAGGAGCCTTGATTGGCCCAGGTGTTCATGCAAGCCACGGAATGGAAAGAACACACTATGATGGTGTAGAAAGCACAATGAAGCTTGTTGTTAGCTATATCACAAAATATTAAAATCCTTTAAAGCAGCTACAATTCCCTGTTCCACATTGGACTTGGTCACATGAGCTGCTTTTTCTTTTACATAATCCAAAGCCTGACCCATCGCAAAACTATGCGTTACAACACCAAACATACTCACATCATTTTCACCATCACCAAATGTGAAGACTTTATCCTTGTCCCAACCAAACATATCCATCATACGAACTAGAGTAGCTCCTTTACTATATCCTTTAGGCAATACTTCAAGTTCTCTAGGACAAGTACGGAACACTTCATATTGATCTTTAAATTCATTTTGAATATCCAAAGCCAATTGGGTAGTAACCTCTTCATCCTCAATAGTTTGAATCTTATTTACAGGATACTTGATTTCACTAAGATCCTTAATATACGTAATCTTAGGATAACCATCACGCATATCCGCAAGCCAAGACCAAGGACCACCCGTCCAAGGAAAATCTTCTGGATAATCCTTTGAATTTCTCAATTCTTTTTTCTTTTCCATAATATGATCAGGAATATAATCAAATAGACCATCACTAAATACAGCCATCGTTTCACAATTTTTATGCATCAAATACGCATATACAGGCTCAACATCTTCCTTATACATCTGTTTTAAAACATGACGCTCATCTTTCTTTACATCATAATACGCAATACCATCTACCTCTAACAAATAGCCACCATATACATCCATCTCTAATTCTTTAGCATAAGGAAGCAATCTTGTATAACTTCTACCGCTAGCAAGCACAAGCTTTGTCCCCTGCTTTTGACAAGCAATTAAAGCCTCTTTTGTTTCTGGCAAAATCTTATTATTTGGATCCAATAAAGTTCCATCCATATCCATTACAATCGCATCTAACATAATCCATTCCTCCGTTTAGATAATAATATATTATAATTTTACAAAAAGTACTTGCATAATACAACATCTTTTGATATTATATACAGGCATCAAGTGAAACACAAATGCCTGAATAGCTCAGTTGGTAGAGCATCCGGCTGTTAACCGGCAGGTCACAAGTTCGAGTCTTGTTTCAGGCGCCACTTGATTATGAAACCAGCATTGCCGGTTTTTTTATTTCTGAATTAAAATTTATCTAAAAAAATAAAAAAAAGTGCTTGCACAACTCTAAATCTTTTGGTATTATATTTAAGCAGTCAAGTGAAAAACAAATGCCTGAATAGCTCAGTCGGTAGAGCATCCGGCTGTTAACCGGCAGGTCACAAGTTCGAGTCTTGTTTCAGGCGCCACTTGATTATAAAACCAGCAATGCTGGTTTTTTTATTATATATAAGGAGCATTTATGACAGAATCCGAATGGTTTGAACAACTTTTTAATCGTCTATCCCACTCCAAATTTAGGAGCAGTTTTCATCTGAAACAAAAAGATAAAAAGTATATTCAAGCCAAAGGAATGGATACCATTGAAAAACATGCCATCGACTTTGTTGAAAAACGATTAGCTCCAGCCTATATACCCAACGATGGTAAACAAACACCATTCAAAGGACATCCTGTATTCATTGCCCAACATGCTACTGGCTGTTGTTGTAGACAATGCCTATATAAGTGGCATAAGATCAAACTCAATCAGCCACTAGGCCCTAGACAAAAGGCCTATATCGTTAAAGTATTAATGACATGGATTCATAAAGAAGTTGATTAAGAAATTGACTTCTTTTTTTTCTTGACTATACTATTCATGGAATTAAATATCGAATATATATTTATACTATGTGTATTATATATAAATGATATAGGAGATGATCTTATGAACAACCACATGGACATTCCATGGCATGAATATACGAACAAAGATTCAAAAGTTAAGATTGAAAATGCAAGTCTTACAGAAAAATCATCCGTTATAGGAAGAATTGGATTGATGCTTCTAGCCTGTGGTACAGGTGCCTGGAGAGTCAGAAGTTCAATGAACACTATTGCTCGTGAACTAAACATTACATGTATTGCCGACATTGGACTTACAAATATTTCCTACACATGCATTGATGGAATTGACTCTCACGCCCAATCCTTGTCTTTACATAATACAAGTGTCAATACATCCAAGCTTGCTCGTATGGAAGACTTTGTTTATCACTTTAAAGACGAATGTAAAACATGCACATGCAATGAGATTCACAATCAATTAGACCAAATCGAAAGCATTCACTCTAGCTACTCCCCCATTATTCTAGGATTAGCTGCAGCTCTTGCCTGTAGCTGTTTTACCTTTCTACTTGGAGGAGGCCCCATTGAAATGCTTTGTGCCTTTGTTGGTGCAGGACTTGGCAATACACTTCGAATGAAACTGATCAAACACAACTACACCTTATTCTTAAATGTAGCAGCCAGCGTTTCTTTGGCCTGCCTTGCCTATGCCTTGTTATTTAATTTTTTAGAAACTTGTTTTGGCATAGCCACACAACATGAAGCCGGATACATCTGCTCTATGCTTTTCATTATTCCAGGCTTTCCTTTCATTACAAGCGGTATTGACTTAGCTAAATTAGATCTTCGTTCTGGTCTTGAAAGACTTGCCTATGCCATTATCATTATTTTGGCTGCTACACTAACTGCATGGATCTGCGCTTTAGTCTTACATCTTCAACCTGTAGACTTTGTGAAACTACACATTTCAACATCAACCAAATTACTTTTAAGATTATTAACCAGTTTTGGAGGTGTCTTTGGATTCTCCATCATGTTTAACAGTTCAAAAAAAATAGCCGCAAGTGCCGGATGCATTGGAGCCATCGCAAACACATTACGACTAACACTTGTCGATTTATCTTTACCCGCTGCAGCTGCAGCCTTTATTGGCGCATTAACAGCCGGACTACTTGCCTCTATGATTAAAGGAAATACAGGATATCCTAGAATTGCCATAACCGTACCATCCATTGTGATTATGGTCCCAGGTTTATACATGTATCGAGCTATCTATAATCTCGAGCTTGCATCTACCATGTCAATTGGAGCTAACTGGTTCATTCAATCTTTATTGATCGTTTTGGCCCTTCCAATGGGACTTATATTTGCCCGTATCTTAACCGATCCCTCATTTCGATATTGCACATAAAAATGCTGAACTTAATCGTTCAGCATTTTTTGTATACATTCATATAAGATACTATTTGAAACTTCAATATTCTTCTCTAAATTATGTTCAAAATGTGTAAATGGTAAAAATACACCTACACAATACTTTCCTTTAAAATCCCCACAATAGAAGAATGCATTATACAACAAATCTTCTAGCTTCATCATAGAATCCCACAAGTTTGAATAGATCTGTGCATCACTTAACTTTTCATGAACCTCTTCAGGCATTTCTTGAACAACTAGAATACCTAAATGTGATTCATTTTTAATTGTTTTAATCGACATATCCTCTTTAAAACTATGCTGTTCTAAAAAACCATACGCTAAGTATCGATTTTTTTCTACAAGCTTTTTAAACATATGCTTCTTTAAATCTGGAATATGAATATCACTTTCTATAATATTTCCATTTTCATCACTTAAAAGAATTGGATTCTCTTTTCCTTTATCATTAAATCGTAATGGAATTAAAAATGCGTTTCTTAATAAGTCAAACATACTATTGCCGCATACAGCCATTAAAAATGCCGATAGATCTTTGTTTTTATATGCAGTAAATAGTGCATTAGTAAATACTTGTTTATCTACAAGTACCCTCTCTTCTTCTACACCTGAATCCTCATCGCAGGCAACACCTTCATAAAAGGCATCCATTAATCGTTTACAAGCTCTAGGATCCTTGGCAATCTTATCAAATAAAGCCTCTGCCTTTTCTTCCCTAGGAAAAATTGTTGGCATACTTATCACTTCTTTTCTAGTCCTTTGGGCAAACAGATACAAGAAGTCTTCCTTTAACACACCTTTTGTATCTGTTTTGATGGCTTGCCTACTCAGACTAAAAGTATTATACTAACACCTATAAAATATGTGAAATGTATATTTTAAATATGCATTATATAAAAATTATATGGAGGTTATACAATGACACTAGACTATTACCGCATCTTTTATTATGTAGCTAAATATAAAAGCTTTTCAAAAGCCGCTAAAATCCTACACAACAACCAGCCTAACATTTCAAGAACCATGAACAACATAGAAAGTGAATTTGGATGTAAGCTTTTAGTACGCTCCCATTCAGGAATTACTCTAACACCCGAAGGTGAACAACTCTATGAACATGTTGCGATAGCGATTGAACAACTTTATCAAGGAGAAAGTGAAATCCTTTCAAATAAAACCTTAGAACATGGACACATCTCAATTGGCGTTAGTGAAACGGCTCTAAATATCTTTTTATTATCCAAGCTTGAACATTTCCACAAAGCCTATCCCCACGTTAAAATCAAATTATCCAACCACTCCTCTATTCAAGCTGTTGACGCCTTAGAAAAAGGAATTGTCGATATTGCCGTAGTCACAAGTCCAATCAACATCAAAAAGCCATTACATACTACTTCACTCTACTGCTTTGAAGAAATATTAATTGGTGGAAAAGAATATGAAAGCTTAAGCAATGAAATTCTAGACATCCAACAAATCTCGCATTATCCATTTATTACCTTAGGCAAAAACACAAGTACATATACCTATTATTCAAACTTGTTCTTAAATCAAAAAATTCCTTTTCATACCGATTTAGAAGTGGCTACTGCCGATCAAATATTTCCATTAGTCAAGCATAACCTAGGCATTGGATTCTATCCAAAAGAATTGATTTCAAAAGATTCCGACATTTTTGAAATTCAAACAAATATAAAAAATCCTGAACGAGAAATTCTTCTTGTCCAGGATGCAAGTCGAGCAACCAATATTGCCACACAAAAATTCATTGATACACTTTCTTTATAATTCAAAGTTTACTAAAGTCCTACTCATTATTTTAATTTATGCAAATAATTCAGGGGGACTTTTTTTGTTAACCAGACTCCATTTACAGATCTATAAAACTCATACCCATCCTCATGCATTTGTTTTGAGTTAATCTGAAAAATCACTACTTTTCCATGCCTTGCACCAACTATTTTTGCAGTATCCATATCGTTTGATAAATGAACATATAATCTAGACATTGGAAGCAAACCCTCCTGTTCAATAGAATTCACATACTTTTCTGCAGTTCCATGCCAAAGAATATCCGGTGGAGTGACTTTTTTTAGTTCTACATCTACTGAAATCGAATGCCCCTGATTTGCTCTAATTAATGTTTTATCATCATTAAATGAATATCTTTGTTTATTATCTGTAGAAACAATTTCTTCCAAATCATCTTTAGAGAAACTATATTGCACGTTAATTCCTTTTATAAGTTTTTCAACATTAGCCCAACCATGTTCATCCAATTCAATTCCAATTGTTTCAGGTTTATGCCTCAATATTAACGCTATATATTTACTAATTTCAGTTTTATTTTTCATACAATTACTCCATCTTCCCTTAGTCTAACACAACCTCGGCATTGGATTCTATCCAAAAAATTCTGATATTTTTGAAATTCACATAAATATTAAAAATCCTGAACGAGAAATTCTTCTTGTCCAGGATGCAAGTCGAGCAACCAATATTACCACACAAATATTAATTAATACTCTTTCTTTATAATTCATAATTTACCAAATATGCATCACATGCTGCATCACTAAACTTACAATTGTGATACCACACCAACATGTTGCACCAACCGCAATTGGCTTTCCACCCGTTTTGATCAACTGAATCACATTGCTGTTAAGTCCAATGGCTACCATAGCCATAATGATCAAAAACTTAGATAATTCTTTAAGTGGTGCAAATACACTAGAGTCTACTCCTAAATTTACACATACGGTTGTAAAGATTGCTGCCAAAATAAAATAAAGTATAAACATTGGAAAGGCACGTTTCAAACTAAAGTTTGATGCTTGTCTTTCTTTTTTAGCACGAACAAAAGATAGTCCGAGTGTAATTGGAATAATCGCAAGTGTACGAGTCAACTTTACTGTTACTGCCTTATTTAATGTGGCACTGCCAAGACCCCACATACTATCCCAAGTAGAAGCTGCAGCCGTTACACTTGATGTATCATTAATGGCTGTTCCTGCAAAAACGCCAAAGGCATCGCCATGCATTGTATCAAAGCCAAGTGCTTTTCCTAACATTGGAAAGAAAATAGCGGCTAATACATTAAAGAAGAAAATGACCGCAATGGATTGGGCAATTTCATCATCATCCGCATCAATCACAGGTGCCGTTGCCGCAATGGCAGAACCCCCACAAATCGAAGAACCAACACCAACAAGAATCGACGTATTTGAAGGCACTTTCAAAACTTTCTTCATAATCCACGCAAGCACTAAGGATGTAGTAATTGTACAAAGAATAATTGGTAAAGATTGTTTACCCGTTTCAAAAATAACACCTAAATTCATTCCAAATCCAAGTAATACAACAGCCGTCTGTAAAACTATCTTAGAAGTCCATTTAATACCAGCTTCTGCTTTTCCTTTATCATTCCAAAACATCGCGATAATCATTCCTGCAAGAATCGCAATGACAGCCCCACCAATGACTGGAAACATCTTTCCAATGATCCATGATGGAATCGCGATTAAAAGACAAACCAAAATGCCTTTTCCATATTTATTTACAAAATTCATTTAAAATTCCCTCCATGCGAAGAATTGTATCACTATACAACAATAAGGTAAAATTATATAATTCTATTGAACAATAATTATTTCTTATCAATAGAGGTACCTATGCTAGATTATCGAACAAAGACATTTCTTACTGTATGTAAGACTTTAAATTTTACAACAGCCGCCAAACAATTAAATATCACACAACCTGCCGTATCGCAACACATCCATTTCTTAGAAAAACAATACAATACCACATTATTTGCATACAAAAATAAAGAGTTATCACTAACTCCTTCTGGTGAAATACTATATAAGCATCTATTAGCCATGAAAAATAATGAACAAGCCATAATGAATGAAATCAACAATATCACATCCTACATTGAAACACTATCCATTGGTGTAACTATGACCATTGGTGAATATGCGATTGTAGATAAATTGGCAAACTTTATTATTCATCACCCAGAAATCAATATTCACCTTCATTATGGCAACACATCTAAACTGCTCGAATTACTCGATCAAGGTCAAATCAGTATGGCCATTGTCGAAGGAAATTATTCAAAAGAAAACTATTCTCACATAAAATATAGCACAGAAGACTATATTGCCGTCTGTGCTACATCCCATCAATTTAATAAAGAACCTCATACCATTCATGATCTAATATCTGAACATCTTTTAGTGCGTGAAAAAGGTTCTGGAACAAGAAATATTCTTGAACAAAGCCTAATTGCCCATGGTCTACATATTTCAAATTTCACACATTATACACAAGTTGAAAATATGCATACCATCATGAATCTATTGAAAAAAGATTGTGGAATTTCTTTCATATATAAGATAGCTGTAGAAAAAGAATTAAAATCAAAAGAACTCAAAGAAATTACTTTAGATGATTTTAAACTACAACATGACTTTGACATCATTTGGCAAAAAGAAAGTATTTATGCTGATAAATATCTTTCAATCAGTAAAGAATTTATTTAACTTCCTTTAAAATTTCTTCAGCAGTGACACCAAAAAGCTTAGCTAAAGCCATTAGATTCGTTGTACTTGGATCCGATGCACCCGTCTCCCTTAATTAAAGATATTGTTGGGTAAAAAAGAAAGGTCAGTCGATTTTGCCGATGAAGCGGTAGTAGATTTCTACTTCCTGCTCACGGCTTCCGTCCT
>OGQM01000157.1_pt1 | contig 71734 bp, 73 predicted proteins | sample 1553191 | NCBI WGS metagenome assembly OGQM01 (sample SAMEA2579954, study PRJEB22360) | human gut metagenome | biome: human gut; feature: human-associated habitat; material: faeces | place: Denmark | collected 2008/2010 | reverse complement strand
GGGCAAGCCGGTATGCGTAAGAAGAGCGATAGCCCGGATTACGAATACTGGCGGCAGATGTGGAAGTGCATAGCACGGAGCATCTGACTTTCCTATATAGTGATGTCTGCGACAGCAGACATGTCCGTTTACTATGAAAATCTCATGAAATCTCCGGTTTGAATCGCATGATTGTGATGTAGCAGTATGCGGTTGGAAGCGGGGATTTTTGCATAGAAGGATATCATCCTTAAAAAATAAAAACGTTTCACAGAAAGAAGAGAATGTGTGGGGAAACAGGAGAAAGTACAGATTGAGCGAAAGTATTTGCCTTTATTTCAACTACAGAAAGAACAGGGAATAGGGGAGATTTTGGAAACGGCAAGCGGATAGAATGAGATATTGCTGCTGCGGCTGAAATGTTCCGGAAGAACCTTTCAGCAAGTGGTTGAATTATTCGACGGTTACGGGATGAGTGATGAGACACAGATGTGGATACTTCGAAAACTGCATGTGATGGATGTGGAGAATCCAGTAAATCTGGAGGAGGTCTGTGGATATCTGAAAGATGAAAAATGGAAGGTTAATCTGGTTGATTTGGGGTATTATCGGGTGGAAATCCATTGGGACAAAGGGGAATGCAGAACCGTTCGCCGGGTTATAAAATCCGGTAGAGAGTCAAAGGGGGAGAGGGCAGAAGAACTGCTATTGACGGGGAAAAGCAGGGGCGGGCGTGAAGTTCTTTATACATTGTGTGGAACTGAAGAATGAGACATGATATAATAAGGAATAAGTTGAAAGGAATCACCAAAATGTAAGATGATTTACTCACGAAAAGGATTTAACTTTGGTAATAATAATCATATCACTATGATGGAGTAGGAGAGAAGAGTGTACACATGCTTAATATTCTGGAGTTTATTTTGGACTATATTGTGGAAATAGGTATTTTAATTTTTGAATTTATCGGGGTAGTTGTCATTATATGGACCAGTCTGGTTAGTTTTTATAAATATGTGACAAAAAGGCCCGACACCAGAATTTATCTGGGAAAAGGACTGGCAATGGGACTGGAATTTAAGCTTGGCAGTGAGATTCTGAGAACAGTTATTGTGCGTGAATGGAGTGAGATTGCTATTGTTGCCGGCATTATTGTGCTTCGTGCGGCACTTACATTCTTAATTCACTGGGAAATTAAAGAAGAGGAAAAAGAAGCATCTGCGCATACGAAATGAATGGCGAATCATGTGATGGTAAAAAGAAGATACTGCGGGACAATGCACTCTGAGAAGTGAGCATTTGTTTTGCAGTATTTTTGGTATATCAGCGACAGAAAGCCGGAAATCTTTAATTGTGAGAACGGGTATGAATAGCCGTTAATCTTTCGGCATACATTGTAAAAACAGCGTCTTCGGAGGCTTATCCTTGAAAGATTATATCGAAGAGCGGGCAGTGGAGATTGCCAATTATATTATTGAAACTAAGGCAACAGTAAGGCAGACGGCGAAGAAGTTCGGAATTTCAAAATCTACAGTACATAAGGATGTCACAGACCGTCTTCAGCAGATTGATCCGTCTCTGGCTGCGGAAGCGAGAAAGATACTTGATTTAAATAAGTCGGAACGTCATATCCGCGGTGGACTTGCTACCAAAGAAAAATATCTGCATTTAGAGCATGTTTGAAAATTGCATGAGATGGTTCCTGCTCAGGTGTAAACGTTATTGAGGAGGAACCAATTTATGCATTCATAATTTGTAAGGAATTATTCAATTCTTCTTGTAAGTTCTCTTCAGAGGTTTTATAATATCGGAGGAAAAAGCGGCTTCAGGTCGTTTTAAAATCATCAGGAGGGAATAAAAAAGGAGAGAAAAGTGGATATATTTAAGGAACGAAAAGGTTATTTTTTCAGTAACCGGGATTTGACAAAGTTGGTGGTGCCTCTTATCATAGAACAGCTTCTGGCGATTCTGGTTGGTATGGCAGACTCCATCATGGTATCAAGTGTCGGTGAAGCAGCGGTGTCCGGTGTATCCCTGGTGGACACGATTTTTATACTTTTAATTAATATTTTTGCGGCATTGGCTACCGGAGGTGCTGTGGTAAGCGGACAGTATATCGGGAAACGCAGACCGGAGGAAGGATGTAAAGCTGCGGATCAGCTTGTTTTATTTACAATTGTCCTGTCTGTGGTGGTTATGGCAGCGGTGTATGTGTGCAAGCCGTTCATCCTCCATGTAGTCTTTGGTAAAATTGAGGCGGATGTTATGAGAAACAGCAATCTCTATCTGCTGATTGTAGCAGCATCCATACCGTTTATTGCACTTTATAATGCGGGAGCGGCAATTTTCAGAGCAATGGGAAATGCCAAGATTGCCATGTATATGTCTCTGTTTATGAATGGAATCAATATTGCGGGAAATGCAATTTTGCTTTATGGATTTCATTGGGGTGTGGAAGGAGCTGCTTTGCCGACGTTGATTTCCCGTATGGCGGCAGGTGTGGTGATGATTATTCTGTTATTCAATCAGAAGCTGCAGATTCATCTGTCATGGCCGTTGTCGCTGCAGTTCCAATGGAATACTTTACGAAAGATTTTACATATCGGAATCCCAAATGGACTGGAAAATAGTATGTTTCAGTTGGGAAAGATACTGGTGTTGTCTATGGTGTCCGGATGTGGTACCGCCGCTATTGCAGCGAATGCGGTATCCAATACGATTGCGTGTTTTCAGATTCTTCCGGGGATGGCAATTGGATTTGCAATTCTAACAGTCAGTGCACAGTGTGCTGGGGCCGGAGACTTTGAACAGGTTCGATATTATACGAAAAAACTGATGGCAGTTGCTTATGGATTGATGCTGGTAACAAGTCTTGGAATCATTGCATTGTTGTCTCCGATCTTGAAAGTATATGGAATTTCGGCACAGGCGACACAACTTGCAGAGCAAATATTGATCTATCATGGAATCTGTTGTATTACGATATGGCCCTTGTCATTTTCATTGCCAAATACACTTCGTGCATCCAATGATGTTAAGTTCTGTATGGTGTTGTCTATCCTTTCCATGTGGGTTTTCCGGATTGGTTTTAGCTGGCTGCTCTGCATAAAGTTGGAGATGGGCGTATTTGGTGTCTGGGTTGCTATGACGATTGACTGGCTGGTACGTGCAATTTGTTTTCTGGGGAGGTATCTGAGAGGGAAATGGATGAATCCGGTGGAAGGATAATCCATCATACAGTTTTTTATGCCAGTGGATGGAATCATCAGATCGGATACTTTGAATGCCGCTTTCATTTTAATCGTGAAAAAAGCTTGTCAATCGAAAAAGAATCCACTATACTAATAAAAGACTACTTGTTCGGAACTTTTAAGGCTGCCGCTTTTTATACACAAGGCAGTAATAAAGCTTCTCTTTATTGCCGAGTTTCGTGTTGGCAGACTTATGCCGTATTACGAAACCATATTTGCGGGACAGCGGTTTTGAATAGTTCCATAAAAGTACAAATAGAAAAGCAGGAGGCAAACTTGTGGAAAGAGAAATGATTATCGTTCTGGACTTTGGCGGTCAGTATAATCAGTTGATTGCACGCCGTGTGCGTGAATGCAATGTCTACGCCGAAGTGCATCCCTACACCATGTCTCTGGAGAAGATTAAGGAAATGAATCCCAAGGGCATCATTTTTACCGGTGGACCGAATAGCGTCTACGGGGAAGAATCTCCAAGATGCAGTGCAGAGATATTTGAACTGGGTATTCCGATTTTAGGTATCTGCTATGGATCTCAGTTGATGTCTTACCTTCTGGGCGGTGTTGTTGAGACAGCTCCAGTCAGTGAATATGGAAAGACAGAAGTTGACGTAGATACAAATTCTGTTATTTTTGAAGGAGTTTCTTCAAAAACCATTTGTTGGATGAGTCATACTGATTATATTGCAAAGGCACCGGAAGGTTTCAAGATCACTGCGACGACTCCGGTATGTCCGGTTGCGGCTATGGAGCTGCCGGAAAGGCAGCTGTATGCAACACAATTTCATCCGGAGGTCATGCACACCCAGGAAGGTATGAAGATGCTTTCCAATTTTGTATATAAAGTCTGCGGCTGCCAGGGAACCTGGAAAATGGATTCCTTTGTAGAGACCACGATTCAGGAAATGCGTGAAAAGATCGGCAGTGGAAAAGTGCTCTGTGCGCTGTCAGGCGGTGTGGATTCTTCTGTGGCAGCAGTTCTTTTATCAAAGGCGGTTGGAAAACAATTGACCTGCGTATTTGTGGATCACGGTCTTCTTCGCAAAGATGAGGGCGATGAGGTAGAGTCTGTATTTGGACCGGAAGGCCCTTACGATCTGAATTTTATCCGTGTCAATGCACAGGAACGTTTCTACGGGAAACTGAAAGGTGTTGTTGAGCCAGAAGAGAAGAGAAAAATTATCGGTGAAGAATTTATTCGTGTCTTTGAGGAAGAGGCAAAGAAAATCGGTGCGGTGGATTTCCTGGTACAGGGGACCATTTACCCGGATGTGATTGAATCCGGACTTGGAAAATCTGCTACGATTAAATCCCACCATAACGTGGGCGGTCTTCCAGATTATGTGGATTTTAAAGAAATTGTGGAACCGCTGCGGCTGTTGTTTAAAGATGAGGTCCGAAAAGCAGGCCGTGAGCTTGGAATACCGGAATATCTGGTAAGCCGCCAGCCATTCCCGGGTCCGGGACTTGGAATCCGCATTATCGGTGAAGTGACGGCTGAGAAAGTTCATATCGTACAGGAGGCAGATGCGATTTACCGTGAAGAGGTTGCAAAAGCCGGATGTGCAGAAGATTTAGGACAGTATTTTGCCGCCTTGACAAATATGCGGTCTGTCGGAGTTATGGGAGATGAGAGAACCTATGATTACGCAGTTGCATTGAGAGCGGTAATGACAAGTGACTTTATGACGGCAGAGGCGGCGGAACTGCCTTGGGAAGTGCTGCATAAGGTGACAAATCGGATTGTGAATGAAGTTAAGGGGGTTAATCGGGTAATGTACGATTGCACGAGTAAGCCGCCGGGAACGATTGAGTTTGAGTGAGCGAAAAACAGCGGGAAGCCAGTATTTATGCGGCTTCCCGTTTGTTGTGCTTGCAAAATGCTTGCAGTTTTTGGTTGCCACATCATGGTTATAAATGGTACAATGTTCATACGGAAACAAATAAATTTTATGATGATACATATAGAGCAAGAAAACAATCCAAAAGTGGATGTCACAAACACACGAAGGAGGCATGAGTTGGGATGGGCAATTTTACTTTTCTGGAAAATAGATGGAGCGACTTAGCAAGATTGGGCGATTTGTCTGAGAAATATGTCTATTCAGATCCGAACACATCTGTCATCAAGCAGGGGATGTTGGCAGAAGTCATGGTAAAGTATATGCTTGCTTATGATGGAATCAAAGAACCAGATTATGATAATACTCATGCACATCGTATTCGTATACTGAAGAAGAATGATTTGTTGCCGCATGAGATTGACAATACATTATATATATTGAGGAAAGACCGTAATAATGCAGCCCATAATGGAGCGGATGAGGGCGAAAAGGCATTAAGTAATCTGCCGCTGTTGTATGAACTCTGTGTATGGTATATGCAGACATATGGGGATTATGACTATAATCCGGTGGGATATGTCCCGCCGGTGGATATTACCATTAGTCTGGACGAGCTGGAAAAGGAAAATCGGGAGCTGGAGGAACGCAACAAAACCCTGCTTGTTGAATTGCAGCGGATTCAAAAGGATGGAAAATCGGATAATGCAAGAAGGGCAATTGCCTATAAAAAAGCGATGAATGTGAAGCTTTCCGAGGCACAGACGAGGGAACTGATTGATGAGCAGCTTCGCAAAGTTGGCTGGGATGCAGATACGGATAAAATCCGTTATTCGAAAGGGGTTCGTCCTGCCAAAGGCAGGAATCTTGCAATCGCAGAGTGGCCGACAGATTCCAGGACAGGTAATAGCGGGTATGCAGATTATGCACTCTTTATTGGCGAAAAAATGGTTGGAATTATTGAGGCGAAGAAAAAGCATACGAATATATCTTCCGTATTGGATGGTCAGTGCAAAGAGTATGCAAGAATGATTAAGGCGGAGCATGAAAAATATGTGCTAAAACAGTATGGTGAGTATAAGGTGCCGTTCCTTTTTGCAACAAACGGAAGAGATTACATAAAACAGTATGAAGAAATGTCCGGCATTTGGTTTTTAGATACCAGGCATCAGTTTAATACATCAAAAGCTTTGTCAGGATGGCCAAGTCCCCAAGGGATGGAACAGGATTTAGAAAGGGACATTGCAGAAGCGGATAGAAAACTTGCGGCTACAGGGTATGAGTTGCTGGAGGATTCCAATGGGTTGGGACTACGCTACTATCAGGTAGAAGCAGTCAAGGCAACCGAGAAAGCCATTGCAGAACACAAAAATACGGTGCTGCTTGCTATGGCAACGGGAACCGGAAAGACAAGAACAGTTCTTGGCATGATATACCGTTTTTTGTCTGCGAAGCGGTTTAAAAGAATCCTATATCTGGTTGACAGGACCGCGCTTGGAGATCAGACAATGGATACCTTCAAAGAGGTAAAACTGGAAGATTTGAAAACGCTGAATCAATTATTTGATATTAAAGACCTTGGCGAAAAAGAATTTGAAAAAGATACCCGCGTTCATATTGCAACGGTTCAGAGTCTGGTGAAACGCATTCTTTACAATGAAACGGATGTCAGCATAGGAGTGTCGGACTACGATTGCATTATCGTGGATGAGGCACACAGAGGATATATTCTGGATAAGGAAATGGGCGAAGATGAGGTGCTTTATCGGAATCAGGATGATTTTCGCAGCAAATACCGGGCGGTCATTGATTATTTTGATGCGGTTAAGATTGCCCTTACTGCCACCCCTGCCCTTCACACAACACAAATTTTTGGAAAGCCGGTATATTCCTATGATTACCGGACAGCCGTAGTGGACGGTTATCTGGTAGACCATGATGCACCCCATATTATCCGAACGAAGCTTAGCGAGGAAGGGATTGTATTTGAGGCAGGAAGCACAGCTCCTATCTATGATCCTGTGACCAATACGGTTACCAATAGTGATGAGCTGGAAGACGATTTGAAGTTTGAGATAGAGGATTTTAACAGGAAGGTTGTCACAAAAGGGTTTAATGAAACCGTTCTAGCTGAGATTGCCAAGGACATTGATCCAAACGAAAAGGGAAAAACCCTTATTTTTGCAGTGGATGATGCTCATGCGGATATGATTACAAAGATTTTGAAAGATTATTATTCCGAGCAGGGAATCAGCGAAGAAGCCGTTATGAAGATTACCGGTTCCATAGAAAATGGGAATCCGGTAAAAATTAAAGAAGCCATCCGGCGGTTTAAGAATGAGACATTTCCGAATATTGTTGTAACCGTTGATTTATTGACCACGGGCATTGACGTGGAGGAAATCGTCAATCTGGTATTCCTGCGCAGAATCCGTTCCCGTATTCTTTTTGAGCAGATGCTTGGGCGTGCCACCAGATTATGTCCGGGGATTGGGAAAACACATTTTGAGATTTACGATGCAGTAGGGGTGTACCATGCATTAGATCCGGTGTCTACGATGAAACCGGTGGTAGTTAATCCGAAGGAAAGCTTTGAGGATTTAATCGATGGAATAGATAATCTCGAAAGTGACAAAGCCAGAGAAAATCAGATAGATATCATTATTGCTAAAATATTAAGAAACAAAAGTAAAATGACAGAAGAATGCAGGGAGCAATTCAAATCTTTGTCAGGTGGGGAATCACCAGAAAGTTTTATAGATGCACTTCGTAATATGCCAACAGATCAGGCAGTAGAAACAGTAAAAAAGAATCGTGATGCCTTTGCTTATGTGCGGGGGATTCATCAGGAAAGACCAAAGTTTATCAGTGATGCGAAAGATGAGATTACCAGCCATGAAAGGGGTTATGGCGATGCCACAAGACCGGAAGATTATCTGAGGGAGTTCCATGCTTTTATTGACAACAATATCAATGAGATTGCAGCGCTGAATATCGTAGCGACCAGACCGAAAGAATTGACCAGACAGTCATTAAGGGAACTAAAATTGATTCTTGACCGGAATCATTTTAGCGAGACTATGCTTCAGACAGCGTGGAAGCAGATGACGAACGAAGATATTGCCGCAGATATTATCAGTTTTATCCGTCAGAAAAGCATTGGCGATGCCTTAGTCAGCAAGGAGGAACGGATTCATTCTGCGATTATGAAGACAAAGACATCACATCCGGAATTAAGCAAGGTACAGCTTAACTGGCTGGAGCGTATAGAAGCCTATTTGTTAAAAGAAGTTGTACTGAATAAGGAATCTTTTGAGGCACCGCAGTTTAAAATTAAAGGCGGATATGCAGCGGTTGATAAAGCATTTGGAAATAAACTGGATGAAATTATTGATGAAATTAACAGCCATATGTATACCGCATAGGGAAGGAAAACGATTATGACAAACGCAGAAATTGTATCAAAGCTATGGAATCTTTGCAATGTGCTTCGTGATGATGGAATTACCTATCATCAGTATGTAACGGAGCTGACTTATATATTGTTTTTGAAAATGGCAAAGGAGACAGGAACGGAAAAGAATATCCCGGAAGATTACCGTTGGGATGCATTAAAAACAAAGGAGGGCATGGAGCTTAAAAGGTTTTATGAAGAACTGCTTCGGGAGCTTGGGGAAAACTGCAGCGGACGTGTGCAGGAGATTTATCAGGGAGCAAGAAGCAATATAGAGGAACCGGCAAATTTGAAGAAAATTATTACGAATATTGATGAATTGGACTGGTATTCGGCAAAAGAGGAAGGGCTAGGAAATCTGTATGAAGGACTGTTGGAGAAGAATGCAAATGAAAAGAAGTCTGGAGCAGGACAGTATTTTACACCGAGGGTATTAATTGATGTGATGACAGAACTGATTGCACCACAGCCGGGGGAGAGGTGCAACGAAAGCAAGACTCAAAATTTGATACAAATTAACGATTGCCCTCTCAGGGGTGTCGCATAGGACTTAGGGGTGTCGGTTTTACAAACCGGCTCATTTTTTTATAGGGAGCGTATCAAAATGCCAACGATTACAAAGAAGCAGCTGGCCGAATATGAGCAATTGAAAAAAGATCGAGATAATGGTAGATTGCTCACGCCAGAAGGGTTACGATTTATTTGTGAAGCGAACGGATATGATCCGGAGAAAATAGGAAAACACTTTCTGGAAGTGCTCCCTAAAATATGCCACTCGATGGAGGAATCAAATGACAGAAAATGAATATAAGAAATTAATGATTGAAACGATCCGAGTAGGCGATTACAAGGAAAAGGAATCCCTTCTTGAACTTTTGCGATTGGTTACCATCAGATTTGAAAAGACTGGCACGTTCACAGGCCACTTATGGAATCATCGAAAGGAATACATACAGATATGTATTATCCCGGATAAAATGCTCGAATTGAAAAAGCATTTAGAGTATTTAAAAGATGTAGTCGAAGATATATACCCACCTAATGATGGTTATGAGCTTTGGGGTGTAGATATCAAACCGGGCGCTATGCCAGACACGGAGGAAGTCAGTCAAGAAATACTATTTGAAAACATACGCAACCAGATCATAGAAGAATTAAGACAGGCCAAGTATTTGATTTTCATTTCGGTGGCATGGTTTACAGATCCTGTTCTATATCAGGAATTGCTAAAGAAAAAGAATGAAGGCCTTATTATTGAAATTGCCCTTGATGACTGTGAGAGAAACCATAATGCCGAGTTTTCGTTAGAGGCAGATTTTCCTGTCTATTGGATCACGGTTCAGTCATATTATAAAAACTTGATGCATGAAAAATTCTGTGTTATTGATCTGTATACATCTATTCATGGTACTTTCAACTGGACAAAAGCGGCCAATTATAATAAAGAGCACATTAGTGTCGATAAGAACCATGCTACCGCAGCGGCATTTGCGGATGAGTTTATGAGATTAAAAAACAAGAAAGTTTGGAGTTTCGATTTCTAAGAGAAAAGCTCCCGGCCACCGGGTGATTATCCGATGATCGGGAGCTTGCTTTTTGTATGGGGATCAGGCTTTGACTTCCTGCCCGTTCTTAAAGGTAAACCGGATGTCGTCCTCGGCGTAGACTGTGGCGTAGTCCACCAGCCCTTGCCAAGTTTCCAGTGTGAATTCAGGCAGCTGATCCGGCAGCTTTTCAAAGGCCTTAAGGAAGGCTTCGTAGTTGGCTCGCTGGGTCTGTTTCTGGCTGATCTCCTCGGTGACTTCCTCAAGGCGAGCCTTGACCTTGTCGAAGCGCTGCGTCAGGGCGTCGTACCGTTTCTGGTATTCGGCCTGATCCAGAGCAACGTGGGCGTTTTCGTAAATACATTGCTGCACCATGTCGGAAACCACCTGCGTTTCCTGCAGGAGCTCGTCGTGCTCGGCCTCAAGCGCCGTGGTGTCGAAGAGGACGGGAATCATGGCGTAGCCGTTTGCGACAACCTCATCCTTCGTCTCCAGTAGCTTGTTCACTGCCCGGAGGAAGGCGGCCTGAATCTCCTCGTCCGTCAGGTGCGGTGTGCGGCAGGTCTTGTCACCGTCGTACTTGTGGTTGCACCGCCAGATGACCTTCCGGTATTTACTGTTGGAGTGCCAGACCTTTGAGCCGTACCAGCAGCCGCACTCGCCACATTTGATCTTGCTGGAGAAGGCATGGACTCCGCTGTGGTATTTCTTTCCCTTGCCGCGCCGCTCGATCTCGCGCTGCACCATCTCGAACACGTCTGGGTCGATGATGGCTTCGTGGTTGCCTTCGACGTAGTACTGCGGAATCTCGCCCTCGTTGATCTTTGTCTTCTTGGTCAGGAAGTCGACCGTGTAGGACTTTTGCAGCAGGGCGTCACCCTTGTACTTCTCGTTCGAAAGGATGCTTCTGACCGTGGAGATGCTCCACTTGGTCTTGCCACCCGGTGTGAGCACACCGTCCTTGGTGAGCTCCTGCGCGATGCTGTTGTAGGTCATCCCCTGAAGGAAAAGCTGGTAGATGCGCCGGATGGTAACGGCCTGCTCCGGGTTGATGACCAGATTGCCGTCAGCGCCTTTGTCATAACCGAGGAACCGCTTGTAGGCTACGGAGACCTTGCCATCTGCAAAGCGCTTTCTCTGTCCCCATGTGCAGTTCTCGGAAATGCTCCGGCTTTCTTCCTGAGCCAGCGAGGACATGATTGTGAGCAACAGCTCGCCCTTGCCGTCGAATGTCCAGATGTTTTCCTTCTCGAAATAGACCTCGATACCTTTCTCTTTGAGCTGGCGAATGGTGGTCAGGCTGTCGACCGTGTTACGGGCAAATCGGCTGACTGACTTCGTGACGATGAGGTCGATCTTGCCGTCCAGAGCATCAGCGACCATTGTCCGGAAGCCCTCGCGCCGCTTGGTGCTGGTGCCGGTGACGCCTTCGTCGGTATAGACCTGAACAAACTCCCAATCGTCCCGGCTCTTGATGTATTTGGTGTAGTAATCAATCTGCGCCTCGTAGCTCGTGAACTGATCGTCGTGGTCGGTCGAGACACGGGCGTAACCGGCGACCCGGCGCTTTTTCTGCTCAGTGATCGGAGCAGAGGTGAAGCGCGTCAGGGTTGCTGGGATCGTTTTGACTTTCCTGTGCTGTGCCAATATCTCTCCCTCCTTACCTTCTTCATGGTTTCGCTCATTCTCTGCCGCCGTTCTTCTGTAAAGGAAGCACGGATGGCGTCTCCCTGCTTTTTCCTGCGTTCCTCCGTCCACTTGGGCATCCGGCGCTTTATGCTGTAGGTCATTGCCTTGGAGGTACCGTCCTTCAAAACGAAGGTGATGTGGCCTCCGGGTGCGATGTCTACGTGGTCGACCAGATCCGTGAAGGTGTCGTCGTCAAATGCGGAAAGGCCAAGCGCCTCGGCTGCCAGCTCCTTCAGGACATCCTCATGGATGTAGTTGTTGCTGCAGTCCTTGGTGGTCGCGCAGGCAAATAAGTAATATTTCTCCCCGGTGCTTCTCTTGCGAGTCTGCCGCCTGTAATTGTTTCCACATTCTGCGCACTTGATCTTGGCGGTGAAGCAGGAGGCTCCCTTCGGATTCGTACCATTCTTCCGGCGCTGCTCGGAAACCTTGTCCCGGTATTCCTGCGTCCAGCAGTCCTGATGGCCGGTCGGCGTGCAATCCTTCGGGATGATCCTGCCGTCCTTCATATGGATCTCAATCTGGTAGCGCTTGGGAACTTCGATGTGGTCTACCTGCTCAAGGAAGGCGGTCTCGTCAAACTCGTCTAAGCCGAGGGCATCCGCGCATGCTATCCGCAGCTTGTCGTCCCTGATGCCGCCTTTAACCGGGCAGCGGCCATCCTTCTTTTTTGTGGTGCCGCACTTCCAGTAATTCTCGGTGCCGTTCTCGCGTTTGCGGATGTGGTGCATGTAGCTGAAGCCGCAGTAGGGGCATTTGATCTTGCCGGTGAAGCAGCAGGTGTTCAGGCTCTTGTTGGCAAGGGCACCGAGCTTGCGGCGTCTGGCCATCTCGTCCTGCACATATTGGAAGGTCTCCATGTCGATGATCGCCTCGTGGGTGTTCTCCACAAAATACTGCGGAAGCTCGCCCATGTTCTTCCGGCGCTTCTTCGTGATGGGATCTTCAATGTACTCCTTCTGCAGAAGCAGGTTCCCGGTGTAGGTGATGTTGGAGAGAACCACCTTGATGTTGGAATCGCACCATTTGCATCCGGCCTTTGTGGTGATGCCCTCGCCGTTCAGTTCGCGCTCCGTTTCCAGACGCGACTTGCCGTCAAGGAAGTTCTGGAAGATGCGCTTCACAATGACCGCTTCCTCCGGAACCACCACAAGGTGGTCGTCCTCCCATTCGTAACCGAGGATCTTGTTCCGGAAGTTCGGGATGCCTTTTTCAAAGCGCTTCCGAATACCCCATTTCACATTGTTGCTGAGGCTGGTGATTTCCTCCTGCGCGAAGGAGGCCAACAGCGTCAGCATAACCTCGCCGTCGCCTGAGAGAGAGTCAATGTTCTCCTTCTCAAAACGAACGCTAACGCCCAGCTCCTTCAGGTGCCGGACGGTCTCCAGAAGGTCTACCGTGTTTCTGGCAAACCTTGATATGGACTTGGTCAGGATGATGTCGATTTTCCCGGCCTCGCAATCCTCCAGCATGCGCTGGAATTCCTCTCGGCTATTCGCCTTTGTGCCTGTGATGCCGTCGTCAGCATAGACGCCTGCGTATTCCCATTCCGGGTTGCGCTGGATCAGGTCGCTGTAGTAGCTGACCTGTGCTGATAACGAGTGGTGGAGCCGTTCGGTTTCCATCGACACTCTGGCATACGCAGCGACCTTTTTCCGGGTCGGCAGCGTCGGCATCACGGGCTCGATTTTTCGTATTTTTGCCATAAAATCAGCTCCTTTCACAGGTCTATACATCACTCTAAAGAGGACACATAGCAAGCATTTTCTGAGAATAATGTACCCAATAATGGCCGGTACTTTTCGAGCATTTTTGTATCAATTATGGCGTATTGCTCCTTGGTGATAACGCCTGCTTTCAGCATGCCCTGAAACATATTCATGGTGGCCTGATAGAGCTTTTCGCGCTCGAACTGATCCTCATTCATGGCCATCACCACCTTTGAAACGGGCTCGGATATAGCACTCGTGGGAGCAGTACTTCCGCTTGCTGTTGCCATAGGCCGTGAAGGGCTTGTGACAGCAGGGGCAGGTGTATTCATAGATGGCCTTGCGGTTGACCTGATCGAGATGGGCGTTCCACCACTTATTCCGGCAGGCGTCAGAGCAGAACTTTGCCTCCTTCCTGCCGGAGACCTGCACGAGGGGCTTTCCACAGCAACGGCAGCAGCCCACATTCGGCGTTTCCTTTTTATCCGGATCAGCGGTATTTCCAGAGAGGCTATTCCTGCGGCAGAAGGCAGACACCTGATTCTTCGTCAGGCCGAGTGCCTCTGCGATCGTGGCGTATCCGTAGCCGGAGTCCCGGAGCTTTTTAATCTGTTCTTTTTGTTCATTGGTCATAAGGGATACCTCCAGTCACTTTCCACTGGAGGTGAGATGGGCGGATTGACGAAGGAAAATGAAAAAAGCCGCCTGCAGGCATAAAGCCCACAAGCGGCAACAGATCAGATGCGTGTTGTATAGTCGAGGGAGATCCAGCCAGCGCCGGATTTGAGGCGTCCCCAGCCAGCGTCAGAGCCCTGACCAGACTTGACCTCCAGAATCGTAAAGATACCCTTGCCGGTGTACTGGCCGGTACGGGAGTAGTTGGTTCCGGCTCCGGTGCGGATATTCAGGTCGCTGATATCCACGCGGACGAGGAAGGGAGTCTTGACCGCCGTCTTTCCTGCGTAGATGACTTTTCCAGAATCATCGAAAACGGAATAACCGGGATTGGCATCCGCGCACTTCTTGGCGTTGGCCAGCACCTTATAGGCTCCCTTCTGGGAAGCGGCATCCGACCAGCTCTTACGGACGCGGTACCATTTGACCGCAGCAGGAGGCTCGGCCTTGTCGTACTGCGTCAGGTTCCATCTTTCGATAATGCTGCAGAGCTTGGAAACGTAGGTCGTGCTGGTGGCGTAGCCGCCGTTTTTAATGATCTGCACGGCCTTCTTGTAATCCTTGCAGCCCTTGAGCCCATCATAGCGGATCTTGCTGCCGTTCTTCGCACCCAAGAGGTATGCGGAGTGGTCGGCGATGGAATCCTCGATGCACGGATACTTGCGGAAGTCTGCCGTGATGGTATAGAGCTTCCCGGAGCCGTCATCCTCCTGCGTCTTCTTGGTATAGACGGACTTGCCGTCCCACGAAGATCCGCTCCATGTATTCCCGGAAAGAGACTTCTTCATGCCAAAGACGTTATTAGCGTTCTGGGCGAGCTCGCTTTTCCCGTACCCAGACTCCAGAATGAACTGCGCCAGAGATACCGAGGCGAGGATACCGGACTTTTGCATATCCTCAGTGAAAAGAGCACCGACCGTCTTAATTACATCACCCTCAGACAGTCCAGCCAGCACCTTAGCCTGTGTGCCAGAGGTCTTGACGGGTGTGTCGGAGGAGGTGCCAAGCTGCGCTGTGACCTTATTTGCCAGATCACCCATGCGAGCATACATCCAGTTGCCCGGACAAGACTTGTTGGCAAACCAGCGGTGCACCGTCAGGATCATCTCGTCCGACTTCGGAGAGTAGTTCAGGGTCTTGTCCTTGTCTCCAAGCCAGATGAGCTTCTTCTTGCTGTTGCGCTTGCAGATATCTGTGCAGAGCTTGATCAGCGTCTGGTAGACGATGTCTCGGAAGGCGTAGGGCTCCGAGGTATCAGAGGCGCACTCGATGGTGATCGCCCTCTGGTCGTTGGCGTTACTGGAGGAGCACCACGAGCGGTTTTTCTCCTCGACGTAAAGACCGACACGGCCATCACGGTCAATGCCATAGTTGCTGGAGGCCTGTGTCGAGGATTTGGCAAACCAGTCTCCGAGGCCTTCCGCTGTACACTGGCCGACGACGCAGTGAGGCGTGATGCGGTCGATGGTGTGTGTTCGCTGCCCGGAGTGGTTCGGGCTGAGCTTGGTGTAAGCCACCATCTTGCTGTTTGTATATCCCATTGTTATTTCCGTCCTTTCGTAAAAAAAGGGGCAAGGCACCATACCTTACCCCTGACAACTGGTTACTCGTCGCTTTTTTCAGATCGGTCATGCAGCTGCTCCAGCACGATCTTCAGCTTCTCCGGGATCGGCAGGCCAAGGTGACCGGCGTTCTCCAGAAGGCTCACGCCCTCGTTGGAGAGGTAGAAGAAAATGACTGCTGTGCGGAGCACAGAGCCTGTTGCGATCACATTGACGTCGATGACGTGCGCGACGCCTACCAGCATGAAGATGATGACCTTGCGGCAGATACCTTTGAAACCGACCTCGCTGGACAGCTTTTTATCGGCTACCGCGCACATGACACCGGTGATGTAGTCGGCAACAGCAAAGAGTACCAGAGCGAGCAGCAGGCCGTCGCAGCCGCCGAGAAAGTAGCCAAGCCACCCTCCGGCAGCGGTGAAAAGAAACTGGCACAGGTTCCAAAACTCTTTCATAGTGAAAATCCTCCTTTGACTTGAGTTTTATGCATTGAAAAAGGCACCCGGAATTGGATGCCCTCATCAATCGATATAGATTGGCGCTTAGGCGAACTTAAGCGTCAGGGTACCGACCACACAGATCGGCGTGTTGTTGGTGATAGCCGTTCCGCTGGACTGTGTCCATTTGGTGGAATTCAGCAGGCGGATGCGGACGGTACCGCTGGGCTTATTCAGGGCGACAACCGGCGTAAAGTTCGTCGCGGTGAGGCCGCTGTAGGAGCCGCCAGATCCGGATGCCTTGTTATAGGCGTAGCCGTTGATAGTACGGGCGGTAAAGGTTCCTGCGGTAACGGTGGCGGATGCTGCGGTGATGAGCTTTCCGAGAGGAACCTCAAAGAACAGCTCCGTCGAGGACGATGTAATATAGCCGTTCATCACCATATTTGCTGTGGTGACAGAATCACCCGCCTTGATCACACCGTCCGTCAGTGCCGAGAGCGGAATTGTCCGGCTGCCGATTTTACCGTTGTTCGCATACAGGAACTGGCCATTCGTGAGCGAGGTTGGCGTCCCGGTACCGATGGTCGGCACGTTGGCGATGAGCTTTCCGTCCTTGGCGCACAGGTAGAGACCATTTCCAAAGGAGGTCAGAGTCTGTGTGCCCAGAGTGATGATATCCCGGACATCCACCTGCACACCGTTTCCGGTCATGAAAAAGACCTGATCGCGGAACAGTGCTTTGAAGGCACAGTCGAGGTAATCCTCCATCGTGGCTTTCTGGCCGAAAGCGACACCGCGACCGCCGTGCAAAAAGTGCATCAGGTAGATCGCGGTAGAAACATAGTCGATGTAGGTGACCGTTGTAAACTGGTCTTTTACGGTATAGAGCACATCATAGGAAAACTCTGTGTTCAGATCGCCGCCACAGGTGTTGACTCCCGGCGTGATCGTTGTAGCGGTTCCATAGAGCACGGCGTCCGTTTTCTTATACTTCACCGTCAGGGTGATCGCGTTCTTGCTGTTGCAGGTGGAGTAGGTGATGCTGGTCGTACTCTTAAAGTAGGTACCGTCGTTATCCAGCTCACCGGCTGAGGTCGCACGCTCACTGACGCACTTGGTGAACTTCGGTGCGGCATAGGCCACGAAGGTCACGGTTGCTGTCTTGCTGGCTGTCCGGCCACGGCTGTCGGTAACCGTTACCGTGCAGGTCAGCGATCCGCTCTGGGTGATCGTGTCGATCTGCGGCAGAGCTGAGGCTGAGTAATCCTTTGAGGTGGACTGGGTTCCGACCTGCAGCTTGATGGTCTTGATCGTGGAGCTATAGGCTCCTGCGGTCGTGATGGCTGACACCCTGACGCCACTCTGGTGCTGTACAAACATGTTCCATGCAGACGGCACGGGTGTACCCGTTTTATCTGCAAGGGTGATCGATGACACTGTCGGAACCACGCTTGCAGGTACGGAAACCGTGATTGTCGTGGAGATCGAGGAATAGACCTGACCGCCGTAGAGCACCTGACATACAACATTTGCCTTGCCGGTCGTGGCGTTTGGGACAGCGTTGCACCAGCTGATCGGGATCGCATAGGTGAGCTCCTTCGTGGTCGAGGTCGCCGATCCAGAGTAGGAGCCCAGCGTAAAGGTTGCCTTGTAGGTCGCATCCGTACCGGAGGTTGTGAAGGTAACCTTTGACTTGGTTGTCCCATCCATGACACCGCCAGAGCAGGTGGCAGCGGTCGGGGCTTTCTCAATTTCATAAAAGGAGAAGGTCGCCTCATAAATCACATCCCCATCCGATGAATCCGTCAGCTTCAGCGTAAAGAATGGTTTGCTGATCGTCATCTGGGAGCTGGTCATCTTGGTCTTGTAGGTGGTACCTACAAGGCTTTCTGTTTTATTGGTCGTCCATGTGCAGGACTGCTTGGTTCCGTTCACATAGACATTGATGGAGCTTTTCACCCCGTAGATCGCACTGGAAGCCTGAAAGACAATCGTCAGCTTCGTGGTTGCACTGCTGACGGAGCCTGTAAAGGTAAGCGTATGTGCTCCGATAAGGTCTGTCCATGTTCTCTTTGTTAAACTCATTCGTTATCGCCTCCAAAATCTACTGAAAAAATGCCCTCGTCATCCTGCACCGGCGTGTAAGCGGCAGGCCGTCTTGCCATCAGCTTTGCGGCTGCCTTTGCGGTTGTCTCACCTTGCGTGACCGCTCGCCACTTTACGCCCATGCCATAGATGGTGGAGATGAAGTCGAAGTAGCCGCCGTCCGCAGCAGCGCCAACCGACATTCGATCCATTGCCTCGATTGCGTTGATATGCATCTTGTTGTACTGCACGTAGGCGATCTCATTCCCATTCTGCAGAAAGGCCATCTTCTCGTTATCGATGTTGATGGAGTACGGAGATTCATCGCCGTCTTCCTGTTTGCCAATATTGAGCCCGGTCGCATTGAAGCGAAAATAGGTGCTGGTCTCATGCTTATAATCGAGCAGGGCATCTTCCTGATCCGAAACGCGCTGTGAGAGCGTCTCCAGTGATCCGGAAAGCGTCTCATTCGTTTCCGCAATGCTGTCTTTGGCATCCTGAATATCCGTGGTGAGCGTCCCGGTGACAGTGCTGATGGAGATTTCTATCTCATCTGCCTTCTGCGATACGACACTCTCTGCATACGTCCTTACCCGTTCCTCCGCATCAATAACTTCCTCACGGGCTTTTTCTGCCAGCTTTCTTGAGGCATTATCGAGTGGCTGGAAGGCGCTGTCGATAAAAGCATAAAGCCTGTCTGAAGATGAGAAGTAGCCGACTGTGGCGCTGCTCATTACACCAAGTGGAATATAATACATCCCATCCATCTCAGTAGGAACCACTGTGGTCAGCCAGTTTGACTCGGCAATGCTGAAGAGGTTCTCCTCGACAGTCCCCTTGAGCCAGAGGATCTTATTGGCTGCACCGCTCTCAATGGTTCCCGTGGTCGAGAAGTTGACGTCCGGGAATGCCTCATAGGTTGTTTTGGCAGTTGAGCTTTCATTGATCGCAGCTGATGCATATAGGATAGGATAGGCAAGATCAAAGGAAAGACCTGCCGCGAACATCTTATAGCCACTTGCCGTGCCTGCAATGAGGTGCGCCTTTGTAATCGCTTCCTCCGCTTTAATGGCAGTGTTGTGGAGCCTCCGGTCATAATTGTTGGTATTCGGTATGGAGGAAGCTCTCCAAGCCGTCCCGTCATAGGTCATATTGATGACAGCATTTGCACCAAAGTGGGTCGTGACGCGTGTGGTGTTCAGATAGATCGGGATAGCTGCAGTCGTGCTTCCATCTGCCAGCGTCAGGATCAGGCTCGCATTTCCGCTCCCGGCAAAGGGAAGTTTATAGGCTATCGTCTTGCCTGCATAAAGCGCTCCGTCCGTTGATACACCTGTCCATGTCCCGGTTGCCGCAGTCTGTGTCCCTACGATGTATTCTGTGCTCTGCGCAAGAGCCGTACTTGCGGTTCCCTCTGCAGCGACAGCCTTGTTGTAGGCTGCCTTGGCTGCTTCATAGGAACTGGAGAGGGACACGTCACTGTAGACATAGGTGTCATCCGAGAACACTGTAAGGTCTGTGAAATACAGGCTATTGGTGCTCCCGGCAGTGTAGGAGGGCTCTGTTTTCACCCAGCTTCCTCCGGGAGGATTGGCGGACGGCTTGGCAGGCTTGGAGGCAGTGGAGCTTTGCAGCAGATAGTATCTGGTTGTACTTTTCACATCGCGGATCGAGGCGAGTGTGATTTCTGCTTTTGCTTTTACTGCCATCCTTATCCCTCCAGCTGTGCAATGTAAGTCGCCTTATTCTCAATATCTCCAGCGCCGATGTTCAGTGTCTGGCCGGTAGTGGAAAGAGCCGTAGTGGAGCCGTCCTTGTACCATTTGATGGTGCCAAGTGCAGCAATCGCGGTGGCATCGAGCTCCGCACCTGCTTTATACACATGAGCGGTCAGCGTGGTCGTGATCGCTGTGTTCTTGAAGATGGTGCCATTGGAGCTGGTGACCGTCATTGTGATTGCATCCGCACCGGCATTCCCTTGGTCTCCCTTGGCTCCTTTGATATTGTTCACATACACCCATTTCGCAGCAGCGGCAGCACCGGCGACCGTACACCGGTATGTATTGTAGGTGCTGGTGTTGAGGTACATATCACCGACCTTAGCATCTGTAATGCCGGAGCCAGAAAAGATGGTCGCGGTTGTAGAGGTACCGGTGATTTTCGTACCTGTGTACCAGATCGCGCCTGCGCCTGTTTCACCTGTGGCTCCTTTGATGTTTCCGACATACACCCACTTAGCCGCGGAAGCTGCACCAGCGACAGTACACCGGTAGGTGTTCATGGTATCCGTGTTGAGGTACATATCACCGACCTTTGCTGCAGTGATACCTGAGTCAGAAAAGATGGTCGCGGTCGTGGAGGTGCCTGTGATCTTGATGCCGGAATACCACTGAGCGCTGCTGCCTGCTGCTCCTGTTGCACCGGTGAAGGCTATCTGGAAGGTGAAGTACTTGTGGATGATAATGTTACCGCCGTCGAGGGAGACCGGGATATCCACGGTGCCTCCGGTCTTGACTGCCGTTGTGACAGATATGGTCACTGTTGGCTGGGTGGCATCTGTATCCACGGAGGTCGTCACACCGGTCGGCGCGATGATCTTGCTGTTGTCAACGGCTGCCGGGATCTGATCCGCACCGCACATGGCGACAATGGTTGTGGTCGTGCTTCCGGCCTTCGCCGCATTGGTAGTGCCCGGAAAGGTATAAGAGTCGTTTGTCAGGATGACCGAAAAGCCATCGGTCAGGTCGACAAGGCTGATCTGGTCTGAGCTTTTAATTGCCATAATCGTATTCTCCTTTAATCAATAATCAGGTTGCACCGGAAGGTGACCTTTGTATCTACATCCTCTGCTCCGAGGGTGAAGACAAAGCCACCATCAGAGAGCCTGCTGTCATCAGCTGAAATGACACCATAGCGGTCTTCATCCATGCGCTGCCACTCCCATTCAAGTCTGGAGGCGTTTCCAAAGATGGCCTTCATCTGTTCGGAGGTGTTGATCCGCTGGCTGCCATAATAGATCGTGACAGTCAGGACTGTGGATACGCCCGTGTTCTTAAAAACCGTCCCACGGCTCGAATCAATCCGAAGGAGCGCAGCGGCTTCTCCGTCAGCTCCGACCGCACCGGAAAGGCAGGTGGGTGATGAAGTCTTCTTGTTGCCGCTGGCATAGGTCGTGATGGTTTTCTGCCACATGTACATGCCTTCTGTCCACTCTGGTGCCTCAAGGCTCCAGCCCGGATCATCGTCCGCTGGCGGCACGGTTTCCGAGTTGTTTAAGGCATAAAAAACGGCCACGTCTGTGACCGATCCCTGTACCTCTGTTTTGATTTCCGAGATTGTCCGGGAGAAGCCAGATGCCGTTTCCTCAACCTGATTCACCCGGCCAGTGAGAGCCTGCACGGTGGAGCCGTCCGCCTTGCTCTCTAAGGAGGTCTGGACGTCCCCGATCTCTGTCGTGATGCCCTCTATGGTCTGCTGCTGGGAGGTGTATTTATCCGAAAGCTCCGCGATGGAACTGCCCAGCGGCGTAACGGCCTCCGTGATATCGGACTGCCAGACCTTTGACTCAATCTTGCCTTGGACTTCCTTAAACTCTGTCTGCAGAGTCTGTGTTGCCTCGGCGTTGTCACCGATCTGCTTGGTCATGGTTTTATAGTTCGCCTCGAGCGTTGTATCATCCATGACCACATGGGAGGCATCCACTGAAAGGGTGCCGTCATCGGTCAGCTCCTTGGCGACGGACTTGATGTTGAGCTTGCTGCCGTCAATCGCGGCATCCTGCGCCACCATGCTGTCAACGATCAGGTCGTCCGGCACACCGGCAGCGGTGATTCCATCCGGAGACCAGATGAGCTTTCCGGCAGCGTCCCACAGGTAGTAGGAGAAGTTCCCGGATGCATCCTTGCCGATCTGCACCCGGACGGTGCCGTTTTGATCTTTGATCTGCATGGTCGCACCGTCGATGGAAAGCGCACCGTCCTTGGAGCCGATCTTGATAAAGTCGGTATAGATCATCGCGGCTGTGACGTTCCCGGCCATGAGGTCATCCATCACCGCCTGTGCAATGGTGGCGTCCTCAATCACGATGTTGTCGCCGGTTAAGTGGATCGCCTGCAGCGTACCCACACCGGCATTGCCTGCGAGGAGGTTTTCAATGTTGCCGGTTGCCGCCTTCAGGTTTTTGACATCCGCATTGGTGGCGTTCAGATCTTCGATTCCAGCCTTCTGCGCCACGAGCCTTCCGATCTCTGCGTCCGCAGCCTCCAGATCCTGAATCTTTGCATTAGCCGCATTCAGATCTGCCACATCCGCTTTCTGGGCAATCAGGCTGTCGACCTCGGCAAGCTCCGTGTGCAGGGCACCGATATCGGCGTTGGTCGCCTGCAGCTTGTCCGTCACCACGTGCTTAAAGGCGGTGAAGTTCTCCGAGAGGGAGGTCAGTACCGCCGCTGTGCCTCGGCTCATGGAGGAGGCCAGCGTGACCTTCGTCGCACCGAGGGTGAGACGGCTGTTCTCCGGCTGCTGGATGTCCAGCTCAATCCGGAGCACCATCATTTCTTCATCAATTCCGTGGGGTGCAGATACCACCCGGATATGGTCGCCGACCTTGCAGCGTTCGATGTCCGCATCCAGAAGATGCAGGTCGATGGCCGTGATCGTGATGCTGGGGATGAGGAGCTTCTGACGGTTTAGGACTTCCCTGCCTTTTCTGAGGAGGTTCTCCGGAAGCGTCACATCGTCATACTCGACGGTCTTTACGATCCTGCCGTAGAGGGCGATAGCATCCGGATCTTCCAGATAGTCCCTGCCGCCGTTCACCGATTTGATGGTGAGGCGCTCGTCGGTTTCTTCATCCCTCTTGCCAAGGGGAATAATGACCGTCGCCAAATCCTCGCAGGAGACCTCCTGAATCAGGTCAAGAATGTTCTCTCCGAAACGGATCACCTGAGAGTTGACGTTTTCATAGTCTTCGATGTAGTCGATGATCCGTTTCCCGTTTTCATGCCGGATGCGGATATAGCCGCCCAGCCTCTTGATCAGCCGATCCTCGATGGTCGACCACGTGCTTTCATAGGTACTGTATCGGTAAAGGCTGTCATTGGGATCAACGACCGTCACAGTACCGACCACAAACCGCTTCCTGTCATCCACATCCGCGTTGTGCTTGGCGATCAGGTCAGTAAAATAGTCCTTCACGCTGATATCGTGGTATTCGTGGTAGCGCTGGATGCTGTCCAGCAGATAGGAAAGCTCGCCCTCGCATTCAATGGTGCGGTTGCCGTCAAAGTCAGTGTCGTCGGAAAGGACGCGCCCGGAGTAGAGCCAGTCCTTATCCTGATAGAGGGTCAGTTCCGAATACATCTTCTGGACGGAGCCGATCAGCGGATGTGTGGCCGGAATGGTAAACTTAAGCGTCCCTGTCTTATTGACCTCCAGATCACACTTGATTCCGGTCAGGGCATATTCCGGCAGCCGGGGATCATAAAATAGTTCGCCGTCCAGATAGATTCGGTACATTTATAGACACCCCTTCCTGTAATAAAATGTTGCGCTCCTTGCACCGGTGATGGAGACGCGGTTGTCTCCCTCATGTAGCACAAAGCCCGGAACAGGCTGCCTCCCGGCCTTGAGGGTGAAAATGTCGTCGCCATGCATCAGGGTGCAGGCGGTGGGGACATCCACCTCCGGGGAGACCGGCATGCGTGCATTTGGCAGGATGCCGTCAAAGGCAGTCGTTGTTCCGGAGAGCGTGATTTCTGTCTGTTCATTTTCATAGCGGAAGGGCTCGGCATCCACGGTGATCGTGAGCTGACCGGCATTCCGCAGGCGGTGCGGATCAGAGACCGCAGCGCGACCGACATAGTAGTGGCCGGTGTCATCGTCGAATACAACGGTGACGTTCCGGCCATGATACTTGTTGAAGATATGCAGGCAGGTTGTCTGCCAGCGTTCAATGTTTGTCTCCGCAGCCAGCACCAGCTTAAGCTCACGGTTCCCATAGGAGACATCGCCCGTCAGGACTTCGGAGAGGTCAAGCCTCCCGTTTCTGCCGGGTACCGCAAGAAGGGTGGTGTTTGGCTCCGGCATACTGATCACATCGCTGTTGGTGATCGCGGCACCAAAGTCCCGAAGCGTATGCTCATCGTTTATCAGTGCGCCAGTAAAAATGGAATCGCTCATCGGTTGCCGCGACCTCCTCTCATAGAATATTTCGCAAGGCCGGAGTCAATCGCCGGGAGGAGATGTCCTACCAGCGTGCCGTCCTCAAGGTAGATGCCCTTGCTGCTGTTGTCTGCGATGATTGCCAGATACCGTTCCATCCCGGCCATGTTAAGGCGCTCATCCAGCATCTGGGCAAGCTGCGTATAAAAGCCCTTCAAAGGAAGGATGGCTTCCGCGCCTGCCTCTCCGCCAGCCATCAGACTTGAGCCGTTCATGCCAAAGAGCGTCGGGCTCGTCATGATACCGCCTTTCTTGTACCAGTCAATCGAGAAATGCGGTACAGAGGGCGGAGTCAGCGAAAAGTGACCGCTGATATGCACATGCGGCAGCTTTAAGTGCGGCAGGCTCCAAGAAAAGTTGAAGAACGACCTGATCCGGTCGATCATGCTCTTTACGGTATCCTTGGCCTTAGTGATCGGGTTGGTGATAGCCGTTTTGATGTTGTTCCAGACCGAGGTCGCTGTACTCTTGATGCTGTTGAAAATGGAGCTTACTGAGGACTTCAGGCCATTGAAGGCGCTGGTCACCGTGCTCTTTATGCCGTTTACCACAGAGGACACTGTGCCCTTGATGGCATTCCAGATGGAGCTCACGGTAGACTTGATGCTGTTCATCACAGAGGAGACCGTACCTTTGAGGGCATTCCATACATTGGTGACGGTGGTCTTGATCGCATTTACAACCGTGGTCACGACCTGCTTGATCGCGTTCCATACCGTGGTGAATACCTGCTTGATGGCATTCAGCACCGTAGTGAGGAAGGTTTTGATCGCATTCCACACCGTCTGAATCGTGGTCTTGATAGCATTCACGACGGTGGATACAAGGGTTTTGATCGCCGTCCATGCCGTGGTGAAGGCGGTTTTCAGGGTATTCAGGATCGGTGTCAGGAAGGCGACGATGGCATTCCATACCGTCTCGATTACCGTTTTAATCGCGTCAATCGCCGTGGATACGACTTCCTTGATTTTCTCCCACGCGGCAGTAATCACACCGCCGAAGTTCTCCCAGATAAAGCGCCACGGGATCGTCAGGATATTGAAAGCCGCCGTTAGGAGCTCTTTGATAAACAGGATCGCCACCTGCACGACGCTTTTGATCGTTTCCCATACCGTGGTCACGACACCGGAGATGGCATTCCAGATTGTAGACATGGTGGTCTGGATCGCGGTCATCGCACCGGTCACCACAGACTTTATGCCTTCCCAGATGCCGACGAAGAAATTCTTAATGCCGGTCAGGACGCCCGTAATGAAGGTAGTGATGCCGTTCCAGATGCCCTCGAAGAAGGACTTGATCCCAGACCAGACCTCGCTCCAGCTCGTGCCAAACCAGCCAAGGAAGGTATCCAGCAGGCCTTTCAATGTTTCCAGAACTGCGGACAGCACACCCTTGATGCCTTCCCAGATGGAGGAGAAGATCTCCTTTACACCAGCCCACGCCTGATCCCAGTTGCCAGTGAAGATCCCGATGAACACGTCGAGGAGTCCTGTGATGACACCCAGAACAGTCTCCAGCACGGAGGCGATTACCTTAAAGGCACCCTCGAATACCGGAGCCAGAAGAGCACAGAAGCCATTCCAGATCTTCTTGATGGTCTCGACGATGTCACCGAAGTCAATGCCGAGGGCAGAAAGCCGCTCCCTGATGCCTTCGACAAAATTCGACACGGTCTCCTTGATCCGCTGCCAAGTGCCAAGGATCGCTTCCCGGAACTTATCGTTCGTTTTCCAGAGATGCACAAAGGCTGCCACGAGGACGGCGATGACAGCAACGACTGCCAGCACCGGTGCAGAGATGCCGCCAAGGGCAGCACCCAGCTTCCCCATGATGCCGGTTCCGGCGCTCATGGCCGTTTTCATTTTGCCAACCGCACCAGCCAGCTTCACAAAGCCCTGCATGGCAACACCGATTTTGGAGATGGTGGTGCCGATGATCACAAGGAGCGGTGCAATCGCAGCGACTAAAAGCGCGATCCGGATGATGACCTTCCGCTGGCTGTCGTCCATGCCGTTCAGCTTATCGACGAAGGCCTGAATCTTGCTGACGATGTTCCGGATGGCTGGCATCAAAAGGTCGCCGAAGGAAATGGCGAGCTCCTCCAGCTGGGACTTTAAGATGGTCAGCTGCCCGGAGAGGTTGTCCTGCATGATTTCGGCCATCTCCTCAGAGGTGCCGTTGCAGTTATCAATTGCGCCTTCCAGTTTGGCAATGTCTGCCGGGGCTGCATTCATCAGGGCAAGGAAGCCGGACATGGCGTTCTTGCCGACCAGCGTTTCTGCTGCCTGTGCCTTTTCGGACTCGGTCATCTGACCGAAGGCCACACGGCAGTCGGCGAGGATATCATTTAAGTCACGCATGGAACCATCCGCGTTTGCCGTCTGGATGGTCATGTCGCCGAAGGCTGCACCGGAGAGCTTCAGCTCGCCCTGCAGCTTTGTCATGATGGTACGGAGTGCGGTACCTGCCTGAGAGCCTTTGATACCACTGTTGGCCATGAGGCCGATGGCCTGCGCCGTGTCCTCCGCAGAGTAGCCCATCGCACCGGCGATAGGCGCACAGTACTTGAAGGTCTCGCCCATCATGGAGACGTTCGTATTGGCATTGGAGCTGGCCGCCGCCAGAATATCAGCAAAATGCCCTGAGTCCTTGGCAGAAAGGCCGAAGGCGGTCAGGGCGTCTGTTACGATATCGGATGTAGTGGCGAGGTCTTCACCGGAGGCTGCGGCAAGATTCATGATGCCGTCGATACCATCCAGCATGTCCTCGGTTTTCCAGCCTGCCATCGCCATGTAGTTCATGGCCTCGGCTGCCTCGGAAGCGGAGAACTTGGTCTTTGATCCCATCTCACGCGCCTTGGCACGGAGCTTGTCAAAGTCCTCTCCGGTGGCACCGGAAACTGCCGCCACCTGACTCATGGCCGTATCAAAGTCCGCTGCTGTCTTTACGGCTGCAGTCCCGACTCCGCCAATGGCCAGTGTGACCGGCATCATCTTCTTACCGGCACCGGCGATGCTGTTGCCGACGGTCTCCATCTTCTGGCCGACCGCATCGATCTTGGAGAGGGTGGAGTTTGCCTTTTCCGCTTCCTGCTGCAGGCGCTGCAGCTCCTGTTCGGTTTCAACGATCTCGCGCTGCAGGGCATCATACTTGTCCTGACCGAGGTCGCCGTTTTCCAGCTGCTGCTTTGCCTGTTCCTGTGCCTGCTTTAAGGAGTCGAGCTTTTCCTTTGTAGCGCCGATGGCGTCCTTTAGGAGCTTTTGCTTCTGGGAGAGAAGCTCTGTGTTTTTCGGGTCGAGCTTCAGGAGGCGGTTGACGTCCTTAAGCGAGCTCTGTGTGGTTTTGATGCTGGAATTGACTGACTTTAACGCTTTGTCAAGACCAGTGGTATCACCGCCGATTTCGACAGTGATGCCCTTGATGCGGTTCGCCATAGGATGCGCCTCCTTTCCTTAAAATTTGTCGAAATCCTCCTGCGTTGCGATCTTGGAGTAAGTGGCACCGTCGTTTCCTTTTTCCGTCCACATGTCCAGCACGAGGCCGATGGTCAGAAGGTCAAGGTCGCGGATGCTGATCCCGATCTCCACGCAGCGCAGGAGGAACAACGGCGTCGTCATTTCCCGGCTACTCGGTTTAAGTTTTTTTTAGCGTTCACGTCCGTGATCAGGTTGGTTCCCCAGAGCTCCAGAATCTCCGGAAGCACCTCATAGATCGAGAACATCTCGAACTGGTCGAGCCAGTCATCAATGTTGCCGGGGATCGTGTGATCGGCGTGGTAGGCCATGACATAGGCCACGTTCTCGAATATCTCCAGATCCTCAATCGGGATCTCGCCGTCGCCCGTGGTCTTGCCCTTGTAGGAGGCTTCCAGCTTGGAGAGGTCTTTGAAGATGTCCCGTTTGAACTTGATCCGGTAGAGTCTCGGAATGGCAGCGGAGGAACGGAACCGCACCTCCGTGCCGCTGATGTTTACGGTTTTCTCAAGCATGGCCCTCCTCCTTACTCTCCGGTTGTGACGTTATCTTCAGGGTTTACCAGCTCCTCCGGGATATACACCGACTTGTACCAGTTCTGGTAGGTCTCAGATGCAGTGTTGTCACCGGTGCGGCTCTTGACAAGGCCGTCCTCTCTGGGGTCAGCCGTCAGGGACAGGGTCTCGGTACCCGGCTCGATGGTGTCCTCCTTGGTCTCAGACTCGATGGAAGGACGGGACGCGGAGCAGTTATAAAGCACGTGGCGGATAGCACGGACGTCGCCGTCAAACTCAAAGAGCAGGGCAAACTTCTCGGTCTCCGTGATATCGGAGCGCTCCACCAGCACACCGTTCTTGTCGAGGATTTCCTTGAGGATCTCGGTGCGGAACCACTCCGGGATCAGCGCCATCTCCAGATCGCCGGAATAACCGTTGTTGGAGTTAGAACGGAAATACACGATGCCATCCGCATAGAACGGCGAGGAATCGCCCTCAGCGTCCAGAGAAATGCTGACAGCGCCGGGGATGGCCTTCGGCGCGGCATAGGAAAAGGTGCCGTCATCGCTCTTGGTGAGCTTGGCGGCATGAACATTCTTCAGGTTATATTTGACTTTATTACCCATGTTTAGACCTCCATTTCGAATGAAAACATGACTTCATAGAGCTTCTCCGAGGCAATCCAGACCTCGTTTTTGTCATAAAAAATGCCGTACTCATCAAGCACGGCTTCGACTCTTTCTTCGAGTTCCAGATCCTTCTTATCGGTGTAAAGCTCTATATGGACTTCGGTTACTTTGAAGTACACCTGCCCGTCAGCGGAGAAGTTGTCGCTCGCCGGGAGCAGGAAACAGATAAAGGGCGGATCGGGCGATTCTCCCTCTGCGAAGTGATCATAGGCAAAGGGAATCCCGGTCTTACTGAGGAGCTCCATGATCTTATCCATTGCTTTTGATACTCCTTTCGATGTCTCGTTCCAGCTGCTCGATTCCGGCCTGCTCAGCCGGGGCGATGTGGGCACGTCCGGAGACGCGACCGCCTCCACGCTTGGCATGGCCGAATTCCAACAGGTGCGCCAGCTGGTAGCGGTTCCGGGAGTAGACCGTCACCTCAAAGGCGTGGGAGCTTTCCTTGGTGTTCTTTACCGACCAGCTCTTGGCATAGGCTCCGGTGCGGTTTGGCGCTGTCGACTTGATCTGATCCCGGACGGTGTTTCCGGCCTTTTTCACAGCGGCCTTCATATCGTCGCAGGTGGCATCAGCAAAATCATTCAGCTGCTTCATGACCTCGTCTGCCAGCTGGTCTACTTTGATCGTACTCATGACCGGCTCACTTTCTGGCAGAGGAGCTTTACTGCCTTGCGCTTGTAATTCATGTGATCCACACCGAGGATGTCATAAGGCACATCCCGGAACAGGACACGGTAGCCAGTCGACGTGACAGCCGCAGCCTTCTGGCAGAAGCGGATCGTAAAATCGATCTTAGAATCGTCAACAATGAGACCGGCATCGGTTTCTTCCTTTGGCGATTCGGAGCTGACCGTAGCGCTGCAGCTGTAATAGGGAGCCCACTCATTTTTATGGTTGCCGTATTTATCGACCACGACCGAGTTCTTCTGTATCTGGATGCGGACGTTTAAAAGCTCAATCTTCATCAGAATGCCTCCTTCCGCATCCCGAACAGGAGCGACCGCAGCGTCAGTGTCAGGGCGTGGTGGTCTGCCTCCTCCCGGTGCTCATAGAGATAGCCGATGGTATAAAGGACAGCGATCCGGGCTTCCTTGTAATTCTCCTCGAAGGCAGCTTCATCCTCTGTCCTGACGATATCCATGCAGAGCTTCTGCGCGGAGCGGGACAGGCTTTCGATCAGGCTGTTGTCGTCATCGAAGTCCACCCGGAGATATTCCTTTGCCTCGTCCAGTGTCACCAGCATAAATATCACCTCATTTCAAATAGGCGGTGCCGCGAGTTTTTGCAGCACCGCCCGTATTACGATCAGGAACCGGAAGAAGCAGTTCCCTTCAGGGTCAGAAGCTGTACAGCCTCCGGCAGGATGAGCTTGCCGTCGACACGCTCCTTGGCCACGTAGCCGACCATACCGTTACCGGCGAACAGCTCCTTCAGTTCCTGAAAACTTCTGGTGCCGCGATCGCCGATGTTGTAGTATTTGAAGTCGCCGAACGCGATGAAGGGCTTACCGGCTTCCGCAACAGGTGCAAACGGAGAAGTCAGTACCTCATAGCCGAGGAGTCTGTCGGGCTCACCGGAGATGAGGGCAGGCTGCCACATGTACTGGCCGTTGCCGTCCTTGAGCTTACGGATGGAAGCGATGGTCTGATCGTTCAGGATGAACTTCGCGTTCTTTCTGTAGGGACGCTTCAGGGCGTATACCAGATTGATGATGTCGTCGGACTCGATGGAGGCCTTTGCAGTTACGACGTTCTTCTGTGCACCGCCGTTGGCTGCGAAGATGCCCAGAGGTTTGCCAGTGCCGTCGCCGTTCAGGAACGCGTCCTCCTCAGCGTTGGCCAGCGCCTTGCCGAACTGGTCGATGATGTAGTTCTCCAGATGGAAGGCGTTGTCGTACAGGAGCTCCTCCGTTACCTTGATGGCGACATGGAGCTTGTAGGCATCCAGCATGATCTGGTCGAAGGTTGCATCACCGAAGGTGAGAGCGCCGCCTTCCTCAATCCACGCTGCAGCAGGCTTGGTCGCTGCAATGTTGATCTTGTGCTGGCCGCTGGTAGTGATCGTGGTGCCGAGGCGACGCATGATGTTCTCCTCGTTCAGCACATCGATGAGCCTGTGGTCGTATTCCTCCGGAACGAGGTAGCCGCCGTTCTCGTCGATGCCTTCCTGCAGAACATTGCTGATCTGGCGGAAGTTGGTGCGCAGCGCCTGCAGCATACCCTTGCGGTACTCGTCAGAGGCGCGACCGGTTTTCTTTTCCGGCTCGGCAGAGGCCTGATAGGGTCTGCCGGTGATCGGGGAGTTGACCGGCTGGGAGAGCTCCTGCTCCATAGCTTCCTGCCGCTGCATTCTGGAGATTTCACGGCTCATGTCCATGATTTCCTTCTCCATCTGGTCGTAGGTTGCGGAATCCTCATCGGAGAGGATGCCCTTGTCGGTGCGGTGGGACTCGGCAAAATTGCGAGCCGCCGTAAGTGCCTGATTTCTTCTCTGCATCAGTTCTAAGATAGTCATTATGAAAATCCTCCTTCATTACATGAACTTTGAAATTGTGTCGAGCCGCTCCAGAATGTCATCGACAGAGCGACCGGTTTCAGCTGGGGCAGGGATCTCTGCCTCAGATGCCGGTGTGCGGTATTTGGCTTCGAGCTTGTTAAGGAGCGCCGTGTTCATCGCCTTACGGGAGAACATGACGGCCTCCACAACTGGCTCCTGTGCTTCATCGTCCTCGGCATCCGTTCTCTGCAGAATGTCATCGGCAAAGCCCAGCTCGACGGCCTTGGTCGCATCCATCCACGTTTCTGCCTCCATGAGGCGAGAGAGCTTGGCGCGGCTAAGGGACGTCTTGATCTCATAGGCGTTGATAATGCTGTCCTTGACGGATTCCAGCATTTCGATGGCCTTCTGCATCTCGTTGTGGTCGCCGAATGCGATGGTCGCCGGGTTATGGATCATCATCATGGAGACCGGGGACATCAGCACCTTCGTGCCTGCCATCGCAATGACAGAGGCAGCAGAGGCGGCAATACCGTCGATCTTGACCGTGACGTTGCCCTTGTAATCCATCAGCATGTTGTAGATCTGTGCTGCGGCCACGCAGTCACCGCCCGGAGAGTTGATCCAGACCGTAATGTCACCGGAGCCTGCGTTCAGCTCGTCGCGGAACAGCTGAGGGGTGACGTCATCGTCAAACCAGCTTTCCTCCGCGATGGTGCCGCTTAGGAACAGCATCCGCTCGGTCACCGGCTCCTGCGTCTCCTGATTCACTGCTGTCCGGGTCTTCCAGTTCCAGAACTTCTTCGTCTTCATCGGATTCTTCCTCCTTTCCTGCGGCAGACGAGGCCGCGAATATACCTGCATCCTCCAGCTTGGTCATGTTTCCGTTGATGAGATAAAGGTCACCACCGAGCTCGGCAGGAATGCGGTCAAGGTTCTCAAGCTCCCTGATGTCGTTGGCGCTCATCCAGCCGTTCTGCCTTGCAGTGGCATAGCCGTTCATACGGCTTTGGTAATCGCCGCGAAGGAGGCCGTCGACATTGAACTTGACAAAGTAGTGAGCCTTCTCGTCCGGAGTAAGGAGCGAGCGGATAATGGCCTGCTCCCATCTGGCCACCCACGGGTCGAGGGTGTATTTCACAAACTCCAGCGATTGCTGCTCAATATTAGAAAAGCTCGACTTCTCCAGATCCCCGATCATGTGAGGGGGAATGCGGAAAATTCGAGCGATTTCATTGATTTGGAATTTTCGTGTTTCGAGGAACTGTGCCTGCTCCGGTGCGATGGAGATGGGCGTGTATTTCATGCCTTCCTCCAAAATGGCGACCTTCCCGGCGTTCTGGCTTCCGGAGAAGCCCTTGTTCCAGCTTTCGCGCACCCGGTCAGGATCCTTTACCGTGCCCGGATACTCAAGGAGGCCTCCCGGCGTGGCTCCGTTCGCAAAGAACTTAGCGCCGTATTCCTCTGTGGCGATGGCAAGGCCGATGGCGTTCTTGGCCATAGCAATCGGACTGTATCCCACAAGGCCATCAAAGCCGAGGCCGGGGATGTGCAGCACGTCAGTTGGTTTTAAGATCACCGTGCCGGTCTTCATGGTCGGCGCGTCATCGTTACTGACCTGATAGCTGTAAAAGAGCTTTCCGTGCTCGTCCCGGTCAACCGTCATGCGGTTTGGCATAAGGGGATAGAGCCCAACGACCTCGCCCTTACCGTTCCGGATTACCTGCGCGTAAGCGTTGCCCCACAGGAGCAGATGGGTCATGAGCGTCTCCCGGAAGATGAAAGAAGTCATCTCCGGATTCGGCTCATCATGGAGCAGAAAGTACAGCGGATGGTCGAGGGCTTTTTCCTTCCGGCCATTCTTGTCATACCGGTACAGGTGGAGCGGTAGGCCTGCGATTGCTTCTGAAAGGATGCGGACGCAGGAGTAGACCGCTGTCATCTGCATGGCGGAGCGTTCCGTGACCGCCTTACCGGAGGTCGTGCCTCCAAGGAAGAAGCGGTAGGCACTGCCGGATGTGGCATTGGTGGGCTTGTCGCGTGTACGGAAGAGGCCACTAAAGATTCCCATATGATCACCGTCCTTTTTAATGTAAAATATTTTAACGTAAAAATTATTGACAATAAAATCCGCGCGTGATATTATTTCGGCAGAAAGGGGGTGCTCCACATGAATACGAGTACAGAAGCGGTAGAACGTCTCCGCAGGGATTTACCAACAATACGCAATGTGGTGGGATGGTCTGCCGAGCATCTTGCTGAGCTTCTTGACGTTTCGAGAGTGACGGTTGTCAATCTTGAGAACACCCAGAAGAAAATGAGCAAGATCCAATATCTGGCTATCAGAGCTCTTCTGCAGGAAGAGATCGTAACCAATCACAACAGCACACTCGAAAATGTGCTGGCCGTCTTGGTAGACAGAGATAACGTTCCTGAAAAAATGAAACAAGATCTCCGAGACCAAGTCGAAAGGGTTGTAAAAACCGTAGGCCGCAAGGCTGGAAGTGCGGCAGTAGCTAAAAACGTAGCGCCCATTGTTGAAAAGACAATCGGGGAGATGAAACTAAGTGAAATCCCCGAAGAAGTCATTTTGCGAGGGCAGGCAGCTGTGGATGAGATTCTTACAAAGCCCATCCGCAAAAAGAAATAACCATCAGGAGGTAAAAAAGTATGATTACCACAAAAAAGTCATTTGGTCTGAGCCTTCAGGATTTTGGAATGAATATCCTGCAGGGTGTCCGTAACAACATCGCAGAGCATGAAGATGAGGCCTGCTTCTATGAGAGGCAGAACAACATTGCTACCGCAGCTGTTGCCATGTGCGATGCAGGTTTAAGTGATGAAATCATCACAAGCATGCTCCAGAAACACTGGGATCTGCGCCAGAGTGAGGCAGCCAGCTTTATTGACTGGGCGCATAGCCGTGTTCCTGAAAAGCTGCAGATGACATCGCCTGCTGTAGTGGCACCGGTTAGATAAACAGGATGCCTCGGCTGTCATAAACCGACGCACCCGTATCGTTGCCGCAGCGTATCGCCCGGTCGAGCGCCATGATGGTGGCAATCGCTCCGTCGATCTTTTCTGTGGATTTCTCTTTGTCTGCTTTGATGTTTCCAGCCGGATCAGTGCGGATGAAGATGTTGTCCATCATCCAGCGGAGCACCGGGTGGCCGCCGTGGGCGATTTTCTCCTCCAGCGTCAGCTTCATGAGCTCCTTGGTTGGCGGACTCATATCCTTAAAGCCCTGACCGAAGGGGACGACGGTAAAGCCCATGCCCTCCAGATTCTGTACCATCTGGACAGCACCCCAGCGGTCGAAGGCAATCTCGCGGATGTTGTAGCGCTCGCCAAGGCTCTCGATGAACTGCTCGATGAAGCCGTAGTGGACGACGTTGCCGTCCGTGGTAAAAAGGTAGCCCTGTTTCTCCCAGACGTCGTAGGGGACGTGGTCTCGCCGGACGCGGATGTCCAGCGTATCCTCCGGCACCCAGAAGTACGGGAGCACCTGATACTTGTCGTCCTCATCCTCCGGAGGGAACACCAGCACAAAAGCCGTGATGTCCGTGGTGGAGGAGAGGTCAAGGCCGCCGTAGCACACTCGGCCTTCCAGCGCCTTCTCGTCGACCGGGAATGCGCATTTATCCCACTTGTCCATCGGCATCCAGCGGACGGACTGCTTTACCCATTGGTTGAGGCGGAGCTGCCGGAAGGCATTCTCTTCACCGGGATTCTGTTTGGCAGAGTCGCAGGCCTCCTGCACCTTCTCGATGTCTACGGTGATCCCAAGGGAGGGATTGGCCTTCTTCCAGACAGCCGGATCAGTCCAGTCTTCATCCTCGGCAGCACCATAGATCACAGGGTAGAAGGTCTTGTCGATCTTCCTGCCTTCGAGGATATCCAGTGCCTTCTGGTGTACCTCCCAGCAGATCGAGTTGGTGTTGTCACCGGCAGTCGTGATCAAAAAGAAAAGCGGCTGCTTTCTGGCGTCGCCGCTGCCCTTGGTCATGACATCAAACAGCTTCCTGTTGGGCTGCGTGTGCAGCTCGTCGAAGATGACTCCGTGGGTGTTGAAGCCATGCTTGTTGGCCACGTCCGCCGACAGCACCTTGTACTTGCTGTTGGTGGGGTTGTACACAATGGTACGGGTGGACTTGTTGATGGTGACGTGCCGCTCAAGGGCAGGGCAAAGCATCACCATGTCCACGGCCACGTCGAATACGATCTTGGCCTGATTGACATCAGCGGCACAGCCGTAGACCTCCGCACGCTGTTCGCCATCCGCGCAGGTAAGATACAGGGCAATGGCGGCTGCAAGCTCACTTTTGCCCATCTTCTTCGGAATCTCCACGTAGGCAGTTGTGAACTGCCGGTAGCCGTTCGGCTTTAAGGTTCCAAACACGTCACGCACGATCTGCTCCTGCCAGTCGATCAGCTCGAAGGGCTTTTTGTACCATTCACCCTTGGTGTGCTGAAGGCTCTCGATAAAGGCAACAGCGAAGTCGGCGGCGTATTCATCGTAATGGGAGTCCTTCGCCATGAACCGGGTTGGTTTGTAGTTCTCCAGTTTCCTCATCATCGGTTGCTTCACCTTCCTCCTCATATGGAATCAGCCACGACGGATCTGCCACCATCGCGTCGTAGGGCAGCTCTGTTCGGTCAATTTTGAATTTCATAATGTTCTCCAAGGCATAAAAATAGCCGCTGCCAATCTTGGCGCGACTTCCTGTACAAGATACAGCCCGGAAGGGGCTGCACTCCGCGTTATTCGTTTTTAGTGTATTTTCTTACTTCCTTCTGACATCCACCAGCCAGCTGGCTCTCTTGTGGTATTCGCCGGTGGCCTTCTCCAAAACCTCGGTGTCCTCTTCGATGTAGTGGAGGCCTTTGCCGACCTTGATCAGCCTGACGTCCTCGTAGCCCTTGACCGTTGTGCGGTAAACCGTCGCCCTGCGGCTCTCGCCGTCGTAGCTCTTGCCGTCCCAGCCGCCGAAGGTGAAGGTGACCTTTTCCTTCGTCTTGGTGAAGAAGCTCTCGAAGTCCTCTCTGGTGATCGCGGTGTTGTAATCCTCAAGGAAGAAGTGGTTTCTCAGTTCGTATGCGTTCGTCATGGCTTTTACCTCCGTTTTGTGTGCTTTGTTTTCCCTTTCGGTATGTACATATATCACTCTAAACGGGGATAATAGCAACTCATATCTGCCGGATATCCGGGAGTAATTTACACAATTATCAGGCGGTCAAACTGTGCATTTTACTACGACCAACAGAGCCCGTAGGCTCCGTGGCTGGCGGCTTATTGCCGCTCGATCCGGCAGGTCATCCCGTCCACATCGATGATGCGGTAGGTGCGTCCGCGCCATGCAATCTCCCGGATGCGGACTCCGGTGTAGGCGTTACTTTGCTGCCGGTCATAAAGGATCTGGCCGTGCTGCTCCATCCAGCTGGCAAGGCGTCCCATGAGCCTTGCTTCCTGCTCCATTTTGTCTGCGTAGTTCATGCGGCACCTCCCTTAGTCCAAGGAGAAGCGGATGCCCATGACCTTGGTCGGCTCCTCGTCTCCCCAGCGGCATTCCTGCCGGGTGATGGTGCAGAGGCCTTCCATCGTGCAGCCTGCTGCGGCAAACTGGTGCAGGTTTTCCATGACCGCCGTACTCTGGTTGGTGTAGACGAAGGTCTTGATCCCGGCCTTCCGGAGGGTCTCCACGAAGTCCGTGACCTCGCGCTCCCAAAGGAAGTCGTCCATCTCCAGCTCGTCCTCCTTGCGGCTGATGCTGGTTGCCCAAGCGCGGTAGGCCTTGCTGACGCCCTGTTCAAAGGGGAACTTTGCTGCGGCGTCCTCCTCGTACCAAGCCTTGAGCTCGTCGGAATCCCAGCCGAGGGTGTCGATGATTTGCTGCTTTCTGGCCTTGCGCTCGATCCGGGCTGCTTCCCATTCGTGGCCGATGCGCTTAAGCTCCTCGAAGTAGGCGTTGTTCTTGTTCATCATGGCTCCTCCCTCCTTACTGCTGCATCGCCCAAGCGATCGCGTGGCCGTCGTCGGAAAATTCAACCTCGCTGGCTGCGTAAAGCCCGATGGTTCCTTCGCAGGAAAGGTCGTCATCGAGGTGCTCGTAAACCGCTCCGAAGTAGCTGGGCTTTCCCTTGCCGTTGTAGTAGTATCCGGCGAGGAGTACCTTGTCGCCGAAGTTCAGGATCTTGCTCCAGCGGCATTCGAGGTCTTCCGGGGTGGTGGGGTTCGGGAGTCTGTAGGTTCTCATTGCTTCATTGATTGTCATGGTCGTTACCTCCGTTGTGTGTTTTCCCTTTCGGTACGTACATATATCACTCTGAAGGCCGATAATAGCAAGTCAATTCTGCAGAAGTTCCGCACATATAATGAACAAAAAGCGGAGGGTCAAATTGTGTAGTTTACTACGACCAAAAGAGCCGTCCGGCTCCCTTGGCGTCATCCTTATTCGGCCTCGCCGGTGAGGATGAAGTGCGCGTATTCCTTCCGGCGGTCTTCGAGGTACAAGGCCAGCTCGTAGTAACCTCTGTCGTAGGCCAGCCGCTGCACCATCGGGACATCAAACATGTTGGTCAGGCCGGTGTCCCGTATGGCGAGTATCTGCTCGCGGATGGTATCAGTCATTTCCGGCCACCACCTTCCTGACTACATCGACGCCCCAGATCACGTTGAGGCCGCTTCTGTTATCCCAGTTCACCAGAAGGCTCCCGGTGTCATCGACCCCGATCACGGTGCCGCAGGTGCCGGTGGGCGGTGCCTGTGCATCGTCCATCTGGATAAGCTCGACGCGTGTCCCGGCAGGGTAGGTTTCGCGCAGGCGCTTTAGCTGTTCAGGCCTGATCATCCTCATGAGCGCACCTCCTTTGCTGCAGCAGCCTTGGCCTTCTGCGCGGCGTTAAAGGCATCGGCCTTTTCCCTGTTCGGGAAGGCTGCGCTTCCGGAGAGGCGGCGCATCAGGATCTTGCGCTGCGGCTTGTAGTCGTTTCCAATGAAGCCCAACCGGAGGAGGAAGCAGCGGAAGGCGTATTTCTCGCTTTCTACCTCGGTCTCCTTGGCGGTTACGCGCTTGGCTTCCTTGGCCATCTTGCAGAGGGCGGCGAGGAAGGCCATGTAGCTCTGGGTTTCTTCGGGTTCCGGCTGCCTGTCCCACCAAGGGAAGCTCACGCGGTCGCCGTCCGTGTCGATGGTGATCCGGTCTGCGCCGAGCGCCTTCTTGATCAGGGTGGCTTTCGATTCGACCAGCTTCCGCAGGTTCTCGATGGAGCCGTCCGTGAAGCCGTCTTTCGGGAGGGCAATCGTCAGGCGGTCGCCTTCCTCGGCGTCGTCGGTTTCCTCGGCGTCCCCGGCCTCGTGCGCGGCTTCCTGCAATCCCTCGGCCTCCGGTGCGGCCTCACCCTCGATCTCGGCAGTAAAGCCTGCTGCGGCAAGGGCGGCGATGACTGCCTGAATGGTAGCCTCGTCGGTGCGCTCATCCCAGACCATCGTGCCGTCCTTTTCAACGGTGATGGCTCCGATCTCGAAGGCGCAGGTGGGCATGAACTTGTAGACCGGCTTTGTGCCGAGGGTGCTCCCGATGACCTTCACCAGCTCTTTTCTGGCTGCTCCTGTTACGTTGTAAGTTGCTTTCATGGTATGTACCTCCTTTGTTTTGGTACGTACATATATCACTCTGAAGGCCTGTAATAGCAAGCGGATTCTGAGGATATATGTGACAAAAATCGCCGGAGGAATCTGTGCTTAATTGTCAGTATCCGGCACCTCGTCAAAGCGGTAGGTCAGGCCGTCACGAAGTACCGTCACGCCATCAGCGGAGCCGACCTGTTCGATGTAGCGCCTCACGATGACGTCGCAGAATTTCTCGTCCAGCTCCACGGTATAGCAGATGCGACCGGTCTGTTCGCAGGCAATGAGGGTCGAGCCGGAACCGCCGAAGGGGTCAAGGACAAGGCAGCCGGTCATGGTGGAATTCATGATCGGATACGACACCAGCGCAATCGGCTTCATAGTCGGGTGCTCCTTGTTTTTCTTCGGCTTGTCAAATTCCCAGATGGTGGATTCCTTACGCCCGGTGTACCACTGGTGCTTGCCTTTCTTCTTCCAGCCAAAGAGCACCGGCTCGTGCTGCCACTGGTAGGGGCTTCTGCCCAGCACCAGCGACTGTTTCTTCCAGATGCAGCATCCGGAGAGATAGAAGCCAGCCTCTTCAAAGGCCTTACGGAAGGCAAGACCGTGGGAGTCAGAATGGAATACGTAGATCGAGGCGTCATCCGCCATCGCTGCCTCCATCTGCTGGTAGGCAGCAAGCAGGAACTGCTCGAATTGATCCTCGGCCATGCTGTCATTCTTGATCTTCCCGGCGCTGCCCTTGTAGTCCACGTTGTACGGGGGATCGGTCACCACGAGGTTTGCCTTCTTGCCGTTCATCAGAAGGTCGAAGGTTTCAGGCTTCGTGGAGTCCCCACAGAAAAGGCGGTGCTCGCCGAGCATCCAGAGGTCACCGGCCTTGGAGAACGTGGGCTTTTTGAGCTCCGCCTCCACATCGAAGTCGTCCTCCTTGACACCACCCTTTACATCGTCCCGGAACAGATCTTCCAGTTCCTCCGGGTCAAAGCCGGTGAGGGAGACATCGAAGTCCGTGCCCTGCAGGTCGGCGATGACCAGAGCGAGCTTTTCCGTATCCCATTCACCGCTGATCTTGTTCAGGGCGATGTTGAGTGCCTTTTCCTTCTCGGTATCCATGTCAACGACCACGACATCCACCTCGGTGATGCCCATGTCCGTCAGCACCTTCAAGCGCTGGTGGCCGCCGACCACGCGACCGGTCTTTTCATTCCAGATAACCGGCTCCACATAGCCAAACTGCTCGATGGAGCGCTTCAGCTTTTCATATTCCGGATCTCCGGGCTTCAAATCCTTGCGCGGATTATAGTCAGCCGGGAGCAGGTCTTTTACATTTTTCTTTTCAATATTCATACCAAACCCCACTCAGCGAACTTCTCAAAACCGCCGATGGAGCGGATGTAGTCCCTTGCTGTTTCTACAATTTCTCTGTACGGAACACCGTCAATGCTGGTATCGCCAATGGCGCAGCAGACCTCGACCGGAATGCCCGTTTCCTGTGCCTGCAGCCAAGCATAAATGTTCACGCTGACATCAGCCTTGCTGAGATCCTTTCCATGCAGGCCACCGCCCGTGACGGAGTCTGCCATGTCGGAACCGAGCTTTCTGTTGGTCGCTCCGGAATCCACATCCGTGCCGCCAGACCAATCACCGAGCGGATTGACCTCGGCTCCGGGATAGAGGCTTTTCAGTTCCTCTGTCGAAGCGTTGCTCTGGCAGATGATCAGCCTTGCCTCGTCAACAATGTACTTTCCATCCGTGCCATATTTCTGGTAGATGCTTCTGGCAATGGCGGAGAGGGCTTTCTGCTCCCTTGTCACCGGGACTCCTTTGAAGATCCCGTTGTCGCCGCAGCGGATACCATCTTTCTGGTTATTCGATAGGTGGGCATCCTGCGGCACCTCGCGGTAATCGGCTACAAGGTTTCCGGCGATGCGGTTTACGACAGCCTCCACCTCATCACGGGAAAGGGAGACCGAGGTTTCTGCAATGATGTGGCAGATGCCGTGGCCGATCAGGACTTCCACTGCGATCCTCGGATCAGCTTCCTTTTCATAGGCCAGATCCACAAGGGCACCGGCGATGCGGTCGGCAACTTTATCCGGATGTGCCGGATTCACTTTCTCAAACATAATCATTCCTCCGATCCTATACATCGCCTCGTCGAGCACGGAGCAGCCGTTCCATCACGTCATCCTGCGGATTGCTGCCGGTGTACTCGGAGGCACAGTTTTCTTTCACGATCTGGTAGATCTCCATCCAGAGCCGGTTGGTCTGGCTCATGTAGTTCTGTCCCATAGCGACGTAGGGACTCTGGATGGCATTCCCGGTAGTCGGGTGCTTGGCGAGGAAGCCAAACTCCGTCACAGCCTCCTCACATTGAATCCACCGGGCGCAGCTCATGGCATAGCGCTCCAAGAGCTGGGGTGAAACCAAAGAGGAGCAGCCGCGTTCATGCAGCCACTCCCATGTGTTCTTATAGATTTCTGCCGCCTGCAGCTTTTTCCCGTCCTTCTGTTTTGCGGACAGGAGCCGCGACGGTTTGGGCATTGGTTGACCTTCCAAATCGGCTGCGTGAGAATCGAAGTCGATGACAGTCAGCGCTCGCTTGCCCGGATTGCCCTCAGCGATCTTGTCAGCTAAGGGCTTCTTTTTGGCTCCGGCACCCATCCGGGCACCGCCTCGGTTTGTACCGTCCTTAGCCATAAAAATCACCTCGCTTATCTGGGGGTATATTCCCCGTTTGAAAACGCGCACGCACACACGCGACCCCACGCCCGTTCCACGGGGCACAGGGCGTAGAGATTTGACCCGCCCCTACCGGTCAGAGTGGGTGTGCCAGCGGTCTCCGCGATCTGCATGAATCTTCGCATGACAGGCCGTGCAAAGAGACATCAGGTTCTCTTCGTTATGATTTCCGCCCTCAGCCAGCGGTTTGATGTGGTGCACCTGCTCGGCCTTCACGTACCTGCCTTCCTTAAGGCAGCGCTCGCAGAGTGGGTGGGCGTTCATGTAACGGTCGCGGATTCTTTTCCATGCACGTCCGTACCTGCGCTTGCTGGCAGGATCGCGGTCGTACTTTTCGTATCGTTTGTTCTCCAGCTTCTCGTGCTCCGGACAAAAGCGCCCGTCAGTCAGGCGTGGGCAGCCCGGAAAGGAGCAGGGACGCTTGGGTTTTCTTGGCACCTGTGTCACCTCCATTTCGGCATAAGAAAAGCCCTGCAGGAGATCGCTCCCACAAGGCTTCCGGTTCATTTCATTTTGTCCATCATAATACTATCATAAGAGGCGACTCTCATTCCCTCTCATTAGCTCTCATGATGGTGCTGACACAGGAAAGTGCCGTGTCGTGCATCCGGTAAATATGCTGGATGCTGTAATGCATCTCGACCGCAATCTTCTCCCACGAGAGAAAGCAGAGGTACCGCTTCTCCAGCAGGGTTTGCAGTTCCACGTCGGCAACGGACTGAATGGTCGCCATAATCTTTTCCTTCAGTTCCACCAGATCCTCCACGTCCTTCTTCAGGCTTTCCTGCAGCTCGATGATCTTCAGCACAGCACGTTCCACCTTGGAGCCTCCGTGATTCGGGTTCCGGGGCATGTCGCTATAGGTGATGGTGCAGGAGGTAGCCAGTTCATTTAAGGACTCAATCTGCTGGAGCTTGGACTTGATCCGCATATCCAGCGTCCGCGCCTGTGATAAATATTCCTTTGCTGTCATTTCGATTTCTCCTTCCGCAGCTTTCTGATGAGATACTCCGGGTCGACTTTTGATAGAACACCAAACCAGCCGGAGCGGAAGAAGCGCTCGATTTCGGCAAGCTCTGCCTCGTCATCCGTGAGCCGGTAATCCTTCACGGCCTGCAGGACGATGGCATTTGCCAGTTCCTCGTATGGGTTCAAAGTCTCACCTCCGATTCTCGTAATCCTCGGATTGACTCTGGTTTTCGTGATTTGACTCTGATTGTCATCGGTACAGCTCGGCCTTTACTGCAGCAATCAGGCCGTCCTGTGTTTTCTCCTTATTCTGGAGTGCCTTCAGAACGCGGCCATCCACAGTGTTATCTGTAATGATGTGGTGGATGACGACGGTCTCGGATTGTCCCTGTCTCCAGAGACGGGCGTTGGTCTGCTGGTAAAGCTCCAGTGACCATGTGAGGCCAAACCAGATGAGGGTGGAGCCTCCTGCCTGCAGGTTGAGGCCATGTCCGGCTGAGGCCGGGTGGATGACGGCCACCGGGATGCTTCCGGCATTCCAGTCGCGGATATCGGCAGAGGTCTTGATTTCCCGGACTTTGAAACGGGACTTGATCCGCTCAAGGTCATGTTTGAACCAATAGGCCACCAGCACCGGTTTCCCATTGGCTCCTTCGATCAGATCCTCCAAGGCGTCCAGCTTCCGGTCGTGAATCCGGATCTGCTGCTTGTCGTCATCGTAGATCGCACCGTTTGCCATCTGCAGGAGCTTGCCGGTGAGGGCTGCTGCGTTTGCGACCGTGATTTCCTTCTCTGGCAGCTGCAACACCAGAGTTGCCCTTAGCTCCTCATACCGTTCGCGCTCATCATCGGACAGCTCCACCACGCAGTTGTTCATAACGAGCTCCGGCATCTTCAGGTGATCGGCTGCCTTCATGGAAATGGTGATATCCGAGATCCGCTTGTAGATCGCCTTGTCCGCACCGGGCAGGAGCTTGTAGGAGTAGATGATCTGGCCGTTCCGCTTATCCGGGGTGAAGTAGTTGTTGCGGTACATCCCGATAAAGCGTCCGAGCCGTTCACCCATGTCCAGAATCTTGAATTCTGCCCACAAGTCCATGAGGCCGTTCGCGGAAGGGGTACCGGTCAGCCCGACAATCCGCTTTATCCGTGGCCGCACCCTCATCAGAGCCTTAAAGCGCTTTGACTGGTGGCTCTTGAAGGAAGAGAGCTCATCCACGATGACAGTGTCGAAGTCAAAGGGGATGCCGCTTTGTTCCACCAGCCACTGGACGTTTTCCCGGTTGATGATATAGATGTCAGCCGGTCTCTTTAAGGCGGCGATGCGATCCTTCTCTGAGCCAAGCGCCACGGAGTAGGTCAGGAGCTTTAAGTGATCCCACTTTTCGATCTCCGCAGGCCACGTGTCCCGTGCCACCCTTAAGGGTGCGATCACCAGTATGCGGTGTGCCTCAAAGGTGTCGAACAACAGGTCAAGGAGTGCTGTCAGGGTGATGCTCGTCTTGCCAAGTCCCATGTCCAGAAGAACAGCACAGGCAGGGTGGGTTTCGATATAGTTGGTGACATACCGCTGGTAGTCATGGGGTACATATTTCATCAAGGATTCCTCCGATCTGGTCTTCGCCATCAAGGACGTAGACCTTAAATCCCAGCTGGCGCAGCAGGCGGTGTCTCGCTTCCTGCAAAGGGCGCGGAGCCTTGCCGGGAGCCTTGACCTCCACAAAGGCCATACGGCCACCCGGCAGAAGTACGATCCGATCCGGCATGCCATCAAAGCCCGGACTCGTGAATTTCGGTGCCAGACCACCACGACCCTTTACTGCGTCAGCCAGCTTTTTCTCTATTGTCTTTTCTCGCATTCGTTTACCTCCATCAGGCTGATTAACGACCAAGGTGCAAGGTGTATCAATGCCATTTACTGAACTTTTTCTTAGGCTGATTTTTTTAGGCCTAAGAGAACTTTTGTATATGACCTTGACACACCTTGTCACATACCGGGATCAGGTCAGAAAATCATCAAAATCCCCGTCATCGGTTTTCAGACGCAGGCCTGTAAAGAAGCGCTTCCTCTTGAGCACCACGCGCTCATATCCGGCGTTCTCCAGCGCAAAGTAGAAGTCTGCCGTGCTGCGGACATACTCGTTCGTGTCCACGCAGTAGTTCCGGTAGGCCTGATAAAGCGCCGAGGAGCTTTCCCGGTAGCCGTCCCCGACATCGCATTTGTCTTCAATGAAGTGTCCGAACCAGTCATTCTGGGCGCGGTACTCATCAATGGCCTTCTGCACGCACTCCGGGACAGGAATCCGGTAGTCCAACTCGATCACCTTTTTGGCACCCTCGATCACCCACGCCAGAATGCTTTCACCGGCGTTGGCATAGAGGTATTCGGCATAGTTCTTCTTGTCGCCGGAGCCTTCAATCTTGGCGTCAAAGGGGATCACGATCAGCCTCCGCCAGATGCCATCATCGGACGCACTGACGCGAGGCAGGTGATTGGTATAGAGCACCAGCGTGTGGCAGGGCGTGAAGGAAAACGGGTCTTTGTACTTTTTCTCTGCGAACATGTCGTCCGTGGAGCAGAGCTGCTTGACGGTGGAATCATTGAGCCTTGCGCCTTCCTGCATCTCCGCAGCGATGAGCAGGCGCTTGCCCTTGGCCTCGGCCAGCTCCGGCTTGATGTTCCGTCTGCAGCCGACCGTCAGGGTATCCGCAGAGATGTTGCCGCTGTACAGACCGAGCACACGGGAGACGGCATTCCAGAAGGTAGACTTACCGTTCCGGCCACAGCCGTAGGCGATGATCAGGGCTTCCACGTAGACCTTGCCAATGACGGCCAGTCCGCAGATCATCTGGACATAATCGATCAGCTGCTGGTTGTGGCAAAAGATCAGGTCGAGGCAGTCCAGCCAGATCTGTTCTCCCTTGCTGCTGGGTGAGACCGAGGTGATCTTTGTAATGAAGTCCTCCGGCGAATGCTCACGGGCACCGGCAAGGCCGCGCCGCAGGTCATAGGTGGCAGCCGGGGTGCAGAGCGCGAAGGGATCAGCGTCCAAGTCCCTCGGAGAGATTTCCAGCATCGGGTGCGATTCCTTTAAGGTCGCGGTGATGTACTTGGAGTCCCGGCGACGGAGGGCGAAGGACTGGTAGGCCTTGGCGGACAGGAATTCCTTATATGCCTCCAGCTGCTCGTCGCTCATCAGCTGTTCGGCCTTTGCCTTGCTGGTGCCGTCGAGGATGGTCTGGGCACCGCAGTCCTCCATTTTCTTCAGAGCTTCCTGCATGTCCTTGGTAGCTTCCTTCAACTGCCTGCGTGTCAGCTCATGGGCGACCGCCTGCGCACCGGGCTCTGTTTCCTTCCAGTAGTGTTCCGTATAGCGGATGAAGTGGGTGGCCGGTGAGTACCTGAGCTCATTCGAGAAGTGCTTTGCCAGTACCTCAGCCTGCCCGACGTCGGAGAAGTCCTCCGGTTTATAGCTGGTGTCGTCGTTGTAGACCTCCGGAGGGACGTAGCCATCCTGCGAGGCGACACGGGAGAAGAACTTCTGGGCGCTGCGCCAGATGGTCTTAAGCTCCGCATCCGAGAGCGGCGGATCACACTTGGCGGCTTCATCGAGGAAGCACTGGTAGGCCTCGTCGGTATCGCCATATTTCTTAATGACGCGACCGGCAAAACGGGACATGGTGGCGTTCCGGCTTCCTTCGGAGATGACCCGGTCACCATACCTGCCGCCGCCCATGTCCTGATCAAAGGCATCGGCGTCCTCCAGAAAGTCGGTCAGGTTCATGGTGCCTTCCCGGATCTCCACCTCGGCAGCGGTCGTCCCGAAAAAGAACCGGGCTGCATCCAGCGCCTGTGTATCGAAATACGGAAAGATGGTATTGACCAGTTTCTTCAAGTCGCTGTAGGCGGTCGCATCCGTCATGAAGTCAATCGGGAACAGGATATGGAACTTCGGACGGGCAGGCTTGCCGTTTTTCTCCCGGTTGTGGTAGCGGCTGTAGTGGACGGCAAAGCGCACGCCCGGAAAGGCAGCGGCCACGTCGTCCGGGGTGATCCACTCAGAAGGATCTTCGGAGTGGTCATTGTCGCAATCGACCGGGAGACAATCACTGCCGATGAAGTTGTCGTTGTTGCGGTAGTGGTTCTTATATTCGGCGCATACGTAGTCGTGGCAGACAGCCGCTTTCAGGCTGTCCGCCTCCACTACATCGTGCCGGTGGGGGTAGGAGCAGTTACCGGGATTGCCGGTAATGTCTGCGCTGTACAGGGTAATCATTAGTCGCACACCTCCTTGGACTCATCCTCCAGCACCTTGGTGATAAATTTCAGTGCGCGGATCATGGTTTCCAGCTCGCAGTCACCGCCGAGGAAGACTTCGAGGCTCCTGCAGCCGTACCGGTCGACGCTGGTGTTTACCTCCATGTCTGTGCCGCCGTTATCCTTGATTCGGAAGTAGCTGCGTCCGCCGTGACCGGTATCGCCGCCCATGTAACCGGTCGTCCCGGCTTCCACTTCGAGCAGGTTGCAGCTGATCACATCACGGGTATAGGTTGTGATCTCGGTGCCGTCCGGCAGGATTCTGTCGTTCTCTTTGATTTCAAACATCGTATTGTTCCTCCAATTCTTCTGTGAAATAGCGCAGGCGGTAGTTCTTCCAGCGTGCGCGTCTGATTTCCGCTGCCATGCCGTTTGAGATGGTGTCTCCGAATACCCAGACCTCAGAGCACTTGCTCATCAGGGCATTCCCGAAGAACAGAGCAAGTTCGCGTTCTGTGGGATCACCATCGTTCATGAACTGAGGGAACAGCAGGTGCGGCGCGATAGGGATATAACCGGTCTCAACGGCAAAACGCGAGTACTTCCGGGCAGCGGCAATGTTCCGGTCGATGTCTCCTGCATAGGGTGAGCAGATATAGACGATCGGCCTGAATGCACGCAGAGCCCGTCGCTCCTCGCGTTCAAGAGCAGAAAGTGCCTCGTACGCGGTTGGGTCTTTGTATCCTTCGCAGTTGCGTAAATCCACACTCATGAAAAAAAGCCTCCTTTCCGGGCAGACTGTCACCGCCCATTTCTTACTTTCCACTGGAGGTGACAGCCTGCTTTTGACGAAGGAGGCTCAGTCTTTTTTATAAAATTCTGTTTCGTAGCCGTCAGCCCGAAGGAGCAGGCCTTTTGCCCACGGGGGCGTCCTGCCCATCTGCTCGCAGACCGCCTCAAGCGACATCCGGGGATCGGCCTCGATTACGAGCTCGTCGTGGATGTGCATGACAATGCTGCAGCAGCGGAGCGTCTTCATGGCGTAGCACAAAATGTCACGGGAGGTTGCCTGCACGATGTTCTCCACAAACCGGGCTCCGTAGGATTCGAGCCGCTCCCATTTCTTTGTGCCGCCGACACCTTCATAGGTGATACATTCACCACCGAACTTATTTGTACCGACCTTGGGCTTCACGTAAGCGAGGTTCCTTCCGGAGGGAAGCGTGATAAACAGCATGCCGCTGCGGTAGGAAAAGAGGATACCGTGTGTCTTGGTGGCGTGGTGGAACTTGACGGCCTCCATTGCTGCCCGGTCGACGTCCCACCAGAAGGACACGATCTTCGGGTTCGATTGCCGCCATGCATCCACAAGCTGGGGAAGCTCATCCTCCGACAAGCCCATCTCCAAAGCGCCCATCGCTTTTAGGGCACCGACCGAGCCGCCGTAGCCGAGGGCGAGCTCCGCGATCTTGCCTTTCTGCCGCAGGTGGCCGTTTATGCCATGCTTCTCGACCGGGACTTTGAACATCTGGCTGGCCGAGGCGCAGTAGATGTCGCCGCCCTTGGCAAAGACCTCCTGACGCCACTGTTCACCGGCCATCCATGCGATGACGCGAGCTTCGATGGCAGAAAAGTCCGAGACAATGAACTTCTGGCCGTTTTTGGGAATGAAGGACGTCCGGATCAGCTGTGAGAGCGTGTCCGGCACATCCTCATACAGCATTTCGACACTGTCGTAGTCACCGGAGCGGACAAGGGCACGTGCCTCAGTCAGATCCGGGAGGTGGTTTTGCGGCAGGTTTTGCAGTTGGATCAGCCTTCCTGCCCAGCGTCCTGTGCGGTTGGCTCCATAGAACTGGAACATGCCACGGGCACGTCCATCGGCGCAGACAGCCGTTACCATCGTCTGGTATTTCCTGACGCTGGATTTGGCAAGCTGCTGCCGGAGCATCAGGACGCGCTGTAGCTCAGGCGGTGCCGTTTTGATGAGCTCTGCCACGACCTTCTTGCCGAGACTGTCGGTCTCCATGCCGTTGTCCGCAAGCCACTGCTTCATTTGCTGGACGCTGTTCGGGTTTTCCAGCTCGGTGAGCTGCCGCATGGCCTCTGTCAGCTCTGACCGGGAACGGGCATCCATGTCGATGGCCTGCCGGACAAGGGGAAGGTCGATGGCGACGCCACGGTCGTTGATCTCCTGATCGATGTGGTACTCGTCCCAGACAGCATCCGGCACCGGGAACTTCTTAAGCCTCTGTTGGATAGACATTTCCGTCTCGACGTCTCGGATGTTATAGCGTTTGAAGGCAGCCCATTTCTCCGGAGCATGAAAGGGGCGGTTCCGGGTGCGCTGGCCGTTGGTCTTTGTGGGAGCGCAGGGCTGGCAGAAATATTTGATCAGATCCTTGCCCTCGGTGAGCTTCTGCTTCTCAAGGCCGAGCACGGCACCGACACCCTCCAGCGAGAGGGGCAGTCCCATCGTAGCCGACCAGATCATGGTGCAGCGCCAGCCCTCCGGGTTGAGGTAACTGGCGCATTCTTCCGAGAGAGGATGATTGTCGTGAAAGGGATCAAGGCTTAAGCCCAGCGCCTTCATATGCTGGGACAGGCAGATCCGTTCAAAGTTTGCATTGAATGCCCACTTGGTGACGGCATCGTCCGTCAGGGCATCGAGGATCTCCGAGGGGATCTTCTCGCCGCAGGCAAGGTCGATCACCTGCACGGGAGCGCAGTCCGCACTGTATCCGAACAGCAGGATCTCAAAATCCGGTGCCTCCACGTAGCGATAGACACCGGCCTTCTGGAGACTGACGCTGGAGTAGGTTTCAATATCTATGCTGAGTGTTTTCATGTTGTACCTCCAAAAGGGCGACAGAGAGACTCCCTGCCGCCCGGTGTGTTCAGCGCTTTTTGCGTTTCATGTCCTGATACCATTTCTTCCAGATGGGACTGAATTTGTCATAGACGGTCTTGATGATTCCGATGATGATCACACCGAGGATGTAGAAAATTGTCCCGTAGACAACAAGGAAGAAAATGACGTTCACGATGATCGCAATCAGCTGGTTTGACATATTTATGATCTGTTCCATATCATTTACCTCGTTTGTCAAAAGGGAGTGGCAGCGGCAAGGCCACCACTCCCGGAGTCTTATTTCAGGGCTTCCATGCGCTTTGCGTGGTACTCGTCGTCCTGCAGTGCTTTCTTCTCCTCACGCTTCTCACGTTTGTGCTCGTTCACGATGGTCTGAATTCCAGAGATGGTGAGCGAGATGATCATGAGGCAGAAGCAGCCGATCAGGATGTTGCAGAGAAGGGATGAAATCATAACAGTGCTTTCCATGGTTTGGCACTCCTTTCCTTAGTTGAGAAAATCTTCGTCGTCATCAGTTGCGAAGTCGGACTCGGCGCTGGCCTTGCCGCCCAGAGGCTCACCGGCACGGATCAGCTGCAGGTTGTTCAGGCCGCAGGCGATGCCACGGTTGCCGTTGGAGTTGAAGGCGTACAGGGTGATGCTGGCGCGGCCATATACACCGGAGTAGACCTCCGAACGGGTGAGCACAGGATTGAGATCCGCGTCCACGATGCCGGGTGCCGTCGCGGAGTTCGCGTTGATGAAGTAGGCGTTGGCGTAGGCCGGATCGTCCGGGCGCTCTGCATCGCCGTCACGGAGAGGCGTCTTGATGGCTGCCAGAGGCGGCACGCTCTTGGAGTTGCCCTTGAGCTTGGACTCACCCTCGACGTAGGCAGCTTCGATGGCGGCCTTGATCTTGGCGATGGTCTTGGTGTCGGACTTCGGGATGATCAGGCTGACACTGTACTTCGGAGTGCCGCCGTTGATGGACTTCGGCTCCCAGACGTTGGCATAACTCCAACGGGTATTCTCGCCGGTGATGACTTTCATAGGATTCTTAACAGTTGCGTTCTTAGACATAATCTTGTCCTCCTTAATTTTCACTGAAATCAGATTTTGCATTGTTCATGGCCGGACGCTTGTCGCTCTCCGGCACGAGAGTGGGTTTGCCCTGCGGCTTTTCAATGAGGCCAGCAAGGACTTCTTCAAACCGGGCTTTGCCCAGCAGCTTCTGCATGGCGGTGACACCGAGGAGCTTCTGCTCGTAGGGATCAAAGCCTGCCTTGGTAACGGCTGTGGCGACGGCAGCATCGTTTACGTACCTGCGGTTGGAGCGGCCTTCGACGAGCTTCCAGCCAGACCAGACCTTTCCGCTGATCGCCTGCTGCAGGGCGTAGTCCTTAATATCGGATGCCCATGCCACCAGAGCGTCAACCTTGCCGAGAATGTCCTCGACGTCCTCGTCGGTGAGGAGCGGCGGCAGTTTGAAGTCGTATCTTGCGAGCTCCAGATTGGCAGCGGCGCGAGCACGGCAGGCATTCTTGGCCTTGCAGAAGCCGCACCATTCACCGCAGAGGAAGTTCCCGTCACCGGCAAAGGCGAGATCGGCAGCAGGTTTTAAGACTTCGTCTGCCCACCGGTACAGATCTTCCTTTGACAGGTCGTAGGTGGAGAGGTTGTCCCGGCGCGGCTGGTAGATGGTCATCCGGACGGCGTCGATGTCGTAAATGTCATCGAACAGCTCCAGAGCTCCCAGCGCGTAGCACATCATCTGGGGATTCTCCTCGGCGCTTACCAGCACGCCCAGACCATATTTGAAATCAATGATCTGGAGGGTGCCGTCTGCGATGACGATGCAGTCGGCGGTTCCGAAACCTTCCTCTACCCACCGGGAGAAGTCGACGCGCTGCTCGATCAGGACGACGGGGTCGCTGCAGGATTCCTTGGCGGCCTCGACCTGCTCCAGCACGTAGGCTGCATAGCCGGTCGCGTGGTCATCCATCTCCTGATTGAACCAGCTGAGGTGTTCGGTCGGGTCGTCTGCCTCCATGCCCAGCGCCTTCTTCAGCTTGTACTCACACAGGCTGTGGGCGTCGGTGCCCTCGGCAGCGTAGTCGCTTCCTTTATCCTCATAGGTTTCGGAGAGCCTCGCGGACGGTGGGCAGTGAATCCAGCGGTCTGACGATGATGCGGAGAGTAATGCGTGCTTAGGCATGATCCAGTCCCTCCACATCTTTCAGAAGCGCTTTGTAGTTTGCCGGGTCGACTCCGGAGAGCTTGGCGGCACCGTACTTCTGGAGCAGGGCGCGAATCTCAGCCGTGTGGCCTTTCCGGGACATATCCGCCAGTACTGCGCGGACATCCTCCAGCTTCAGCTCCTTCTTCGGTCGCTCCTTGGGCTCATCGGCGTTCCCGGAGAACTGCTGTGTGAGCCAGTCGGCCACATCGTTAATAGCGGCAGCAGCACTGCGGAGCTCTTCGATGGTCATGGCCATATCTTTCATTTTGCTCATGTGTTTTTCCTCCTTCCTCGGATTTGCTTTGTGCGGCAAGGATTGTGAGCTTCCTCGCCAGTCTTGCGGATACGTTGCTGATCGCGATGAGAACGTCGATCACTTCTGCGTCCGCAGGGCTCCTGTTGTTTGTTCCGTACATGTCGTCACCTCCTTCCGGAACTTGTGGGTGGGTTGCTGTTCCTTACACTTCCCACTGGAGGTGAGGCAGGCGGTTTGACGAAGGAGGATGAGATTTTTTTGAAAAAAGCTCCAGCCACCATGACGGCGGCCGGAGCGGGTACATATTAAATAGGTTAGAAGCGGTCAGGGTATTCTGAAGCGAGCTGCTTCCTGACCTTTTCAAGACGAGAGCGGAAGGTCGTTCTCTTGATGCCGATGACTTTGGCAATGGCCTCGTCGGTCAGACCCTTCTGGCGGAGCTTCCCGATTTCCTGTGCCTCCGGCATCAGCTCGTTCAGACGGGCAATGAGCTGGTCGAGTTCTGCTTTGTCACAGAGAATGCTCTCAATGGAAGGAGCCGGGTCAACCAGTGTGTCGAGAAGAGTGACCTCGTCTCCATCGTCGTTGCTGACGGGCTTGTCCAAAGAAAGCATATCGCCCGGAGCGTGAAACTCGCAGTCATCACACAGGCCGTCACAGAGCCACCATTTGTTTCTGGGGCACATACAGCGTCCGTGATACTGCTCACGTTTCCTTTTGTTGGTACGCCACTGGTCAAACTCAGCGTACTGTTCTGGCGTCACCTCGAACCACTGACGGGTTCCTTTGTCATAGATGCGATACGGTTTCCTACTAACTTCTTTTGACATAAAATTTTCCTCCTGCGATTTGCAAAATTTCTGCGGAAATCACAGGAAGGAAAAAGCTCCTGCGACTTCTCGCAAGAGCTATCCAATCGTTCGGTAGGTCGGCTACCATAGTTCGTAAGGTTCTTATGGTTCGACTTCGAAAAAAATATTTAGAGACCGGCAACGGTCTGTTCACACAGAGGAAATTGATAATTGCTGCGTTTCGTGATATAATCGGGTTTAGTGGGGTTTGTTGGTAATTGAGCCGAAAGACTCGTTTAAACCTCATGCTTTGAAAATCAGAGTAAATCGGAGGAAAATCTGTGACGATAAATAACTATCCGCGTCTGTGCGGCGGCACCTTCTTCGTGTTGGTGTTACAGGCACTTCAACCACGGATGAAGGCAAAGGAACACTATCATGGCGATACAGACCACATGTCAGATCCCGAAGTTTTGATGGGGCTATGTAAAGTGATCAATCCTGATTACAAAGAAGTGAGTAAAAAAACTCTGAAAGGAAAAACTAATGACTTTAAATCCTGCAGGACTTCGACAGGTACATACCTTCCGTTTGGCGAGACGCAGGAAGTTAAAGCTTTCGATAGCCGGGTGAAAAATAATTACTCAGAAGCCTTAAGCAGCATGGTCGTTTTTGTGGATCAATTTATAGATACCGGGAAGGTTGTCCGAAAGGATGCCACGCTTGTTAGGGCGCTGATTGATCTGATTAGTCAGGATCAAAGTATTGACGATAGTGAGGAATTCTTCATTTGTGAAGATGGTAGGGCAATAAAAAAAGCTGCCATCGGCAGCCTGCAGAGCGTGTGCCTTCCGGCATTCCTGCTCGGAACATGGCACTACATATCGGTATATCGTATGGACAATACGGTCGGCCAAGAAACCTATGATCAATGGTGCCCGTCGCACGGTAATGCACCAAGGCCTTATAAAGCTCATATGGGGGAAGGAAAATATCCGGATCTAAAAGTTCTTCCTGCTGCGATCTCCGCACAGGAAGAACAGGATGATGAGCTTGTGATTGAACCAGAGCTGGAAACCGAAGAACAGGAACAGCGAACGGACACGAATACAGCATCTGCTCCGGGAACCACACAGATCTACAATAATCCACTGATCATCCAACAAAACGGTAATGGTAACACCGTGATCCCGAATTATGGGACGATCAACATCAACAAGAAATAAGGAAGGCGTGGATGGACAACAAGTTACAGACAGTACAAGCTAATCCGCTCAGCCCTCAAGGACAAGGGCAATACCAGCAGACGGGCAATGACAACGTAATGATCCCGAATTATGGGACTGTGAATATCAATGTGCAGGCAGCGCCTATGGTGCCGCCGTTTAACGGGACTTTCTATGTTCCTCTTACCGTAAACCGGGAATACTACAATCTCTTTGTGATTGGCATCGAGGAATTTGACAGGCCGTACTTCAAAGTGCCACGAAGCAGGTCGCTATGTGAATATATGTCAGATGAGACAAAGCAACGCTTCGATGCCCTGACTCCGGAGATGATCGAAGAAATAAAAACACTGCCTTCACTGTTTCTGGCCGAGAACCGACCATATGGAAAGGCGGATGATGATCAGAGGGTGATTTATGGCTTTGTCTCTGATCTCAAAATATACGAGAACGACGTAAAGATATACTTTTGCGGTTACAAGACTGATATCGTCCAACAGAGACTGAATGAGTTATTGGACGAGCTTGGCCTCATTGGAAATAATGCTTTCAATGAGCTGAATCGCACACATTGGTCTATTAAGCGAGTAGACCTGATTCAAGAGCTATATGAAGCTAATCTACCGGTACCCGTATTCAACATGCAGCGCTAACCACGGAATAAATGGAGGTAAACATGAACCGAGAAGTGGAAAACATAATCCAAGAAGCTACCCCGGAAAAGTGGGTAAATCTTGAGGATATTGCGGAGCACCTTAGTGTGAGCACAGATACTGTCAGGACATGGATTAAAAACGGTAAGCTCCCATTCTACCGTGCCGGAAAGAGATATAAGTTTAAAATCTCTGAAGTTGACGAGTGGCTCCGGGAAGGGAAAATTACAGAATAATAAGTCAGCAGTTTGAGGAGTGGACACGTATGAAAGAAAAGATGAAAGGTTTAATCGAGAGCATAACGGTTGATGCCGCTACCTTTCATAATGAAACAATAGAACCAACATATATCAATTTCTTCTTCGGAAAAAACGGAGCAGGAAAATCAACGGTCGCGAAGACCTTTACTGACCCGTCTGCGCTTACATGGCAGGCTGGTGCTAACCCGGATAACTATACACTCTTGATCTATAATCAGGATTTCATAAACAGGAATTTTGATACCTATGGCGATCTCAAGGGAGTGTTCACCTTGAGCGAAGAGAACGTCGAAACCAGAAAAAAGATCGATGAGGCTACCGCTCAACGAGACATTGTTGTCAGAGATGGCAAACAGGCATCAGCGGATCGGGACACGAAAAAGGAAGAGCTCGCACCCTTACTGACTAATTTTCAGACAGCGTGCTGGGATAGCACAGAGACGGTCAGGAAAGCATTTGATAAGACTCAGACCGGAAAGAAAAAGAAAGCGCAGTTCTCTGAAGAGGTGCTTTCTGGTAGGTATTCAGCAGTTCATCATAAAACGGAGGATATACAGGCTCTCTACGATGTGGCCTATGATCCGAAGGCAAGAACTTATCCGCTGTTTAAGAAATCAAAGGATGTTTCAGGCCGATATGATCTTTCTGGAATCGACTTGCTGGGGAAAGCGATCACCAGCAGCAGTGAGACAGACTTTGCCAAGTTTATGAAGGCACTGAATGCGACGGATTGGGTTAAGAATGGCCATGCAGCATATGTGGGTCATTCAAAAAAGAAATGCCCGTTCTGTCAGCAGAAGTTGCCGGATGATTTTGAGAAGAATATAGCTGAATGTTTCGACGAGCAGTATCAAAATGATCTGCTCGCGCTTGAAGCGTTCCAGACAGCATATACAAGTAAGATGCAACAGCTTCTTACACTCCTGCAGGCGAATCTGACAGAGGTCTTCCCGAAGGCAGATACTAAAGAGTACGAAAAGAAAGTAGCGCAGCTGGAGACCGCGATTACCGCAAATTTGCAAAAGATCGCTGAGAAGGTAAAAGAACCGGCGAAAACCGTGACATTGAAAGATACGGATACGCTGGTTACAGAAATAGATGGCCTGATCGATACGATTAACACGCAGATTCAGATCAATAATGATATTGTTGCTACCAAGCATGATAAGCAGCTCGAATGCCTCAAGATGGTCTGGGAAGAGATCGCCTTTATCTTGGAGAGCGATATCAAGGCCTATAAGAAAAGCAAGAAGGATATTGAGGACGCCGTCAAGAAATTAGACGACAAAGTAAAAGAGCTGCAAGGTGAATACCGCAAGCTGAATAGAACTATTACGGATCTCAATTCCAAGGTGATCAACACGAAGGCAACCGTTGACAGCATCAATGCACACCTGACAGATTCAGGCTTTGAAGGTTTCTCGATCAGAGAAAAAGCAGGCGTCAATGGAGTTTACGAAGTAATCCGTGAAGACGGTACCATCGCAGAGAATCTTAGCGAGGGTGAAAGAAATTTCATAGCCTTCCTGTATTTCTACCATGTTGTACGCGGTAGCTTGACCGAGGTCGATTCTGGCAAGGACAAGATCGTTGTTATCGATGACCCGGTATCCAGCATGGACAGTAGTGCGCTCTTCATTGTCAGCGCTTTAGTCAGAGAGATGCTGGCCGTATGCAGCAATAACGTCCGGCTTGAGACTCCGGAGTTTGAAGGAAAGTACATCAAGCAGATTTTCATTCTGACGCATAATGCGTTCTTCCATCGGGAGATTACCTATAACATGGTGCGTCATTATCGTTACGTTACTTTCTTCAAAATCAGCAAGAAGAATAATAAATCTTCGGTTGATACTTGTGTCATTGAGGCAAAAGCCGTCAGTGACAAAGATAAAAACTATAATCCGGTACAAAATTCCTACTCAGCTCTTTGGGATGAATATGACAAACTGGATGCACCGATTCCGCTGATGAATGTCATCCGGCGCATTCTTGAATACTACTTCCTGCAGCTTTGCGGATACGATAGCGAGGAACTTTGCGACATTGTTCTGGTGAAGAACAAGGAAAAGTTCATGGTTCCTGTGGAAGGCGGTGTCCCGGATTATACGAAATATAATCTGGCGCAGTCTATGCTCAAATACATTAAGCGCAGCGACTCCTTTAATGACGGCCTGCATTTTGTAGATGAGAGCATCGACGCAGATCAGTACAAGGATGTCTTCCGCACCATCTTTGATGCAATGGAACAGCGGCAACACTATGACATGATGCTAAATGAGCAGGAATGAGTCCGGAAAAACGGACACCTGATTTGATAGAGTAAGTCTGGGGGATTTTATGGCAAGACAAGTAAAATCCAAACAGCGCGTGGCGGATCACGGCGAGGTCTTTACAGCAGACCGAGAAGTCAATGCCATGCTGGATTTGGTAAAGCAAGAAACAGAACGGGTGGACAGCCGATTTCTTGAGCCTGCCTGCGGTGATGGGAATTTTTTAGCTGAGATTCTCCACAGAAAGCTGGAGGCGGCAAAGAAACGGGCTATTCCTCCGAGAAAGAAAAAACCGTTACCGCTTGAGTTTGAGAAGCAGTCTGTGATCGCAGTGGCAAGCATATACGGAGTTGATCTTATGATAGACAACGTGTTAGCTTGCCGGGACAGGCTCTACGGTATTTGGAATGACGAGTATGAAGCAATCTGTAAAAAGGAAGTAAATGAGGATTGCAGAGAGGCCGTCAGATTCATCCTGAGCCGGAACATTGTCTGCGGAAATGCGCTCAGCCTGAAAGAGGTTGACGAGGACGGAAATGACACCGAGGAGCCGATTGTCTTTTCGGAATGGTCATTTGTCATGGGAACCAAGATGCAGCGGAAGGACTACCGCTTTGATAAATTGTTAGCCGGGGAATATGAGCCTTCGGCTAACGCTAAAAAAAAGAAGAAAAAAAGTGTAGAAGTCGAGTATCAACAGATGAACTTGCTTTCTATGCTGGAAGAAAAGCCAAGTGACGAAGGTGAGTTCTTGACCTCCTACGTCACAGATTATAGGAGGGTTCAGGAACATGGCAGGTAATCTTTATAACACAATGTACAATCCGGATGTGCTGTCCTGCATTGCGAACTTATCGAACGATGAAGTTTTCACTCCGCCGGAAGTGGCTAATGCGATGTTGGATATGTTGCCGCAGGAGTTATTTAGCGACCCCACAACAACCTTCTTAGACCCGGGGTGTAAAAGCGGTGTGTTTTTGCGAGAAATAGCAAAGCGTTTATTGACGGGACTGGAACCTTTGTATCCAGATCTACAGGAACGTACAGACCACATCTTTAAAGAACAGTTATTTGGAATAGCAATAACCGAATTAACATCACATTTATCAAGAAGAAGTTTATATTGCTCTAAAACAGCTAACGGCAACTATTCAGTTGTACACTTTGATACCATTGATGGAAACATTCGATTCAAAGCTATTAAACATAGGTGGCAGAACGGAAAATGCGTTTTTTGTGGAGCGTCTCAAAAGGAGTATGACAGATCAAAAGATCTGGAAACTCATGCTTATGAGCTGATCCACACGACGAGGCCGGAGGATATATTCAAAATGAAATTTGATGTGATAATTGGAAATCCCCCTTACCAGCTCAGCGACGGAGGGGGAAATGGAGCAAGCGCGAAACCTATATACCAGCTCTTTGTTAGGAGCGCAAAGAAACTAAAACCGCGTTTTATAACAATGATTACACCATCAAGATGGTTTGCGGGTGGAAAAGGTCTTGATGATTATCGTGATGAAATGCTCCATGATAATCATATTCGTGTGATTCATGACTTCCCTGAAGCGTCAGATTGTTTTTCGGGAGTTCAAATAAAGGGCGGTGTTTCTTACTTTTTATGGGACAGAGACCACGCTGGTAATTGTGCGGTTTATTCTCATAAGGGCAATGATGTGTTTGGCCCCGTTGAGAGACCTCTTCTTGAAAAAGGATGTGATACATTCATTCGTTATAATGAGGCTGTCGATATCCTTCATAAGGTTATGGCATTCAATGAGCCTTCGATGGAAGAGCTGGTCAGCACAAGGTTACCATTTGGCATTCCAAACACATATAAAGGTAACAGGACAAAATCATCATCATCTGATCTGAAAATATATGTAAGTGGTAATGATCGAGAGGTTAGGGGGACAACGGCATATGCGCCAATGCGAGACATCACCAAAGGGCGCGAGATGATACCTTGGCATAAGGTTTATATTGCAAAAGCTGGAAGTGGTAGTGATTCATTCCCACATCCTATTTTGCCTAAACCGTTTTATGGTGAGCCTAACACAGTATGCAATGAAAGTTACTTGGTTATCGGAGAATTCAAAGACAAAAAGGAATGTGAGAATGTGATGTCTTACATTGCTACAAAATTCTTTAGGTTCTTGGTCTTGCAGAAGAAAAACTCTCAAAACGCGGCAAAGGGAGTATATCAGCTTGTTCCACAGCAGGACTTTTCTAAACCGTGGACGGACGAAGAACTATATGAAAAGTATGGAATAAACGAATCGGAAATTGCATTTATCGATTCTATGATTAAGCCGATGGATTTAGGGGGTGACGACTGATGGCTATGATAGATGTTGACTTTTTCCCTCAAAGACCCGATAGTCATCCGACCGTTTATGCATATGAATTCATTGGGGTGAATTCGCACAAAGGCTACATCAAGGTTGGCTACACTGAACGCGATGTGGAGACCAGAATAAAGGAACAGGTGCATACAGCAGCGGTTCCTTATCGCTTGTTAGCGTATTGGTCTGCTATGAAAAATGACGGTAGCTGCTTTACGGATCACGACGTTCATGCTGTCCTTAAGAAAAAAGGATGCCGACAGCTCAATGAAGGCGAAGATCGCAATGAATGGTTTAAGTGCACTCTGAACGATGTCAAAGCCGCAGTCACAGCAGTTCAAACCGGTACTGAAAATGTAGAAAATAGAACACAAACCTTTTCTATGAGACCGGAGCAAAAACAGGCTGTAGAGATGACGATGAATTATTTCAAGTCTGCTTATGAGGAGAATAGTGGTAGAACACCTAAGTTCCTCTGGAATGCAAAAATGCGTTTCGGCAAGACTTTTGCATCATATCAGCTTGCGAAGAAGATGGGATTCAAAAGAGTTTTGATCCTTACTTTCAAACCGGCTGTTCAGACGGCATGGCGTGAAGATCTGATGACGCATATGGACTTCGAAGGATGGCAGTTCATAAGTAGACCAACTGCGCCGGGAGGATTGTCTACAGACGCCCAGTATCAGCGTGCGGATAAGAATAGACCCATTGTATGCTTCGGTTCCTTCCAAGACTTCCTCGGTGTGAACAAAGAGACCGGTGGTATTAAAGCAAATAATGAGTGGGTACATACTACTAACTGGGATCTCGTTATTTTTGATGAGTATCACTTTGGCGCGTGGAAAGACAGTGCTAAGAAGCTCTTTGAGCAGGATGAGGACTCATACGATGAGGATCTGTCTAAGTATGATGCCGGTAATGCCTATGATGAAACGTGGCTCCCTATCACCACCACATACTATCTCTATCTCTCTGGCACACCGTTCCGGGCTCTGAATTCTGGTGAGTTTATCGAGGAGCAGATATACAACTGGACTTATTCCGATGAGCAGCGTGCCAAGGAAGAATGGAAAGGTGAAGATAATCCATACGCTGCGCTTCCGCGAATGGTTATGCTCACATACAAAATCCCGGAGAGCATCCAGCGTATTGCAAAGCAGGGAGAATTTGATGAGTTTGACCTGAATGTTTTCTTCTCGGCAGAAGGCAAAGGAAAAGAAGCGCACTTTGTATTTGAGGATTATGTACAGAAGTGGCTTGATCTGATTCGTGGATCATATTTGGAGACTTCTGTAGATGAGCTGAAGCTCGGCGCACAGAAACCGCCGATGCCCTATTCTGATACCAGACTACTGAATGTTCTGTCGCATACTCTGTGGTTCCTTCCGAACGTAGCATCCTGCTATGCGATGGCAAACCTGCTGGCACAGAAGCAGAATGCTTTTTATCATGATTATAAAATCAACGTCTGCGCTGGTACACAGGCAGGTATTGGCGTGGCTGCGCTGGAGCCTGTTCGTCGTTCAATGGGCGATCCTTTGGAAACAAAGACCATCACGCTTTCCTGTGGCAAACTCACGACGGGCGTAACTATCAAGCCGTGGACAGGTATTTTCATGCTGCGTAATCTGTCCAGCCCTGAGACTTATTTTCAGGCCGCGTTCCGCGTACAGAGCCCTTGGGAAATAACAAAGGATGATGGACAGAAACAGATTATCAAGCAGGAGTGCTATGTCTTCGACTTTGCTTTGGATCGTGCACTGCGTCAGATTTCTGATTACAGCTGCCGTTTGAATGTTGCGGAAAGCAATCCGGAAAAGAAGGTCGGTGAGTTTATTAATTTCCTTCCTGTTCTTGCATATGACGGTAGTGCCATGAGGCAGGTTAACGCAGCAGAAATTCTGGATATCGCTATGGCCGGAACATCTGCAACTCTGCTGGCTAAACGTTGGGAATCTGCACTTCTCGTTAATGTTGATAATGATACTCTTGCTCGTTTGTTGGCCAGCGAAGAAGCTATGGATGCACTCATGCGAATTGAAGGATTCCGTAGCTTGAATGCAGACATAGAGACGATTATCAATAAGTCCAATGCGGTCAAGAAGGCAAAGAAGGAAAGCGATAAACTTTCAAAGAAGGAAAAGAAGGAACTGACAGATGCCGAGAAGGAATACAAGTCAAAGCGTAAGATGATACAGGAGAAGCTGATCAAGTTTGCTACTCGTGTTCCTGTGTTTATGTATCTGACAGATTATCGTGAATATAGCCTTCAGGATGTTATCACACAGCTGGAGCCGGAACTGTTCAAGAAAGTTACTGGTTTGGACGTGAAGGACTTTGAATTGTTGGTATCTTTAAATGTCTTTAACGAGGCGTTGATGAATGATGCGGTTTATAAGTTCAAGAGATATGAGGATGCCAGTCTGATCTATACCGGCATTGACAGGCACACCGGTGAAAATGTCGGTCTGTACAGCACGGTTATCTCTCGTGAAGATTATGATGCTATGGCCGGACAGCTTGCAACGTCCATGCAAGCAGATGCTCCAAGAGACGACGATCTTCCGGAAAGACCTGTATTCACAAATATCAGTAGCTACATGGATGACGATGATGAAGAGGATGATCGTCCTGCAGCGCGTATGGTCGCAGAGCCAAAAGCAACCTACGGCTCAAAGCGTACCCCGATTGCGCAGCCTTCAAGACCTGCAAGTGGGTCGACTTATAGGCCAGCATATGTGCCTCCGACACCCTCAGCGAGTGCTCCTGCAAAGAAACCGAAGATCAAGGTTGATCTGTCAAAGGTTCATGCAGGGACAATTGTTAGACATAAGGGTTATGGCCTTGGACAGGTAAAAGGAATCGATGGGGCTATTATAGTTGTTACATTCGATGGCGTAGATAAAAAATTCCAATTCCCCGGTGGCTTTGAGAATGGATTCTTATTCTTAACAGAAGATGAATAAAGGCAGGTGGAGATCGCATGATTAGTTTTGAAAAGCTGGCGCCCATCATTGTTGGGTACAAAGCATACTTCCCGATTCATTGGGAAGATGAAAAATACAAATGGGAAGCCATCAAGCATTTTCAGGATCATTGGAATATCGATGCTGAGAATTTTGGTGATATGTTTAAACAGGCCACAGATAAGACATTTAATCTTCTGGCTTCTGGTTACGCGTATCCCAGAGGTATGATTACGAACTTTGCAAAAGCGGATGATGAGGGCACAAGGGCTATGTTCCGGGCGCTGTTCGATGAGTCTGTTGATCTCGCAGCCAGAGTTGACGCATTTCAGGCAGCTGCTGAGAATATGAGGGCAAAGTACGATGACGGCACGTGGCGCAACCATTATCAGAACACCAATGCGATCAGCACCTACCTGTGGTTACGCTATCCTGACAAATACTACATCTACAAGTATGAGCTGTTTAAGGCAGCGGCAACCGAGCTGACTGCAGATTATATGCCTAAGAGGAATGGTTCAGTAGATAGCTTGATCGGCGGCTTTCAGATGTACGATGAAATCTGTAAGGTGGTTGCTTCCGATGAGAGCCTGAGGGATATGATCCAGAAGGCTTTAACGCCGTCTTGCTATCCTGATCCAGAGATGAAGACAGCGACGATCGATGTTGGGTTTTACCTTGCTCGCTTTTATCTGGAGGAACGCAAGTCGGAGCAAGAAGAGGCCGAATGGTTCCCAAAGGATTATTCTCCGAACCTGACAGTCGATGATTGGGTTGATCTTCTTGAGGATTCTTCTGTATTTACACAGGGCAGCTTGCAGATCATGAAACGCATGAAAGATTATGGCGGAGCTGCAACGTGTAAGCAGTTATCGGTTAAATATGGGGAGAACCCTAATTTCTATAATGGCGGTTCTTGGTCACTTGCTCAGCGTATTGCAAAGAAAACAGGCTGTCCGGTGATGACCAAGGATACAGATAATTCTAAGTGGTGGCCGATTCTCTATAGGGGGAGAAAGTCTGATAAAGCAACAGATGGAGCATATATCTGGAAGTTACGCGACGAGTTATCGGAGGCGCTTGATAAAGTCAATCTTGATGATGTGGAGCTCTATGCAAAAGGCGAGGAAACTGAAGCAGCTAATGGCTATTGGTGGTTGACCGCCAATCCAAAGATCTGGAGCTTTGCTGACATTAAGATCGGAGAAGAACAGAGCTATACTCTGTATAACGAAAATGGCAATAAGCGGCGGGTATTCCAGAACTTCCTCGATGCTAAAGTCGGTGATGTTGTGATCGGGTACGAGGCAAATCCCGTCAAAAAGGTTGTTGCCATTGGACGTATAACACAGGCCAATGATGGCAATGCAATCTACTTTGAAAAAGTCGAGGGTCTATCCACCCCGATTGAATACCAGACACTCAAGGAAGCACCAGAGCTGGAAAAGATGGAATTCTTCGTACAGCCCAACGGAAGTCTTTTTAAGCTGACCAAGGGCGAGTACGATTTCATCATGGACATTATCAGGGAAGAGAATCCTCTGAAACAGCCGGATGCAGTGGTTACCAAGTATACGAAGGAGGACTTCCTGAGTAAGGTTTATATGACTGAGGAGCGCTACGATGTTTTGGAAGCCTTGCTCCGTAACAAAATGAATGTCATCCTTCAGGGAGCGCCGGGAGTTGGAAAAACATTCACTGCCAAGAAGCTGGCTTACGCGATGATGGGTGAGGTGGATGATTCCAGAATTGAAATGGTGCAGTTCCATCAGAACTATTCCTACGAAGATTTCATTATGGGTTACAGGCCGGATGGCGCGGACTTTAAACTGACAGATGGCATTTTTTATCGTTTCTGCCAGACCGCAGCAAACCATCCGGACAAGGAGTATTTCTTTATCATTGATGAGATTAACCGTGGGAACATGAGTAAGATCTTCGGTGAGTTACTAATGCTGATCGAAAAGGACTATAGAGGAACAAAGGCTACACTCGCGTACAGTGGTATGCCGTTCTCGGTTCCGGACAATCTGTATATCATCGGCATGATGAACACAGCCGACCGGAGCCTTGCGATGATCGATTATGCTCTTCGCAGAAGATTTAGTTTCTTCGAGATGGAACCGGGCTTTAATTCCGAGGGATTCACCAACTATCAGAAGGCTTTTGCTAATGAGACCTTTGATGCCTTAATTGATCAAGTCAAGATTTTGAACAAGGAAATTACAGAGGACAAGTCCCTCGGTCGCGGCTTCCAAATCGGTCATAGCTATTTCTGTGGCCGGGAGGAGGCTGGCTGCACTGACGAGTGGATGCGTTCTGTTGTGGAGTTTGATATTCTCCCGATGCTTAGCGAGTATTGGTTCGATGAGCCTACAAAACTGCAGCGCTGGGAAAAGAATCTGCGTGGTGTATTTGATGACTAAGGATAAGAGCATATTCATAAAAAACATTTACTATATGCTTTCCTACGCTTTTCAAGTACTGAAACAGTCAAATTACGACGATGTGGAGTCGGAGAAGTTTGATCAAGCGCAGGACTTGTTTGCAGCTATTCTGTCAAAGGGCGTGGCTCAGCAATTAAAGCAGGGGCTGTACCGTGAGTACATCACCAAGCATGAAACGCTATCCGTTATGCGTGGAAAGCTGGATATGCAGGAGACAATTCGGAATCGCATCCAGCGCAAACAGAAGCTGGCCTGTGAATTTGATGAGCTGTCGGAGAATAATCTCTTTAATCAGATCCTGAAGACGACGCTTCATTATCTGGTAAGGGACGATGGTGTTGGGGCTGATAGGAAGATCGCACTGAAGAAAATCCTCGTGTTTTTTGATGGCATTGATCTTCTGGAGCCGTCCGGAATACCGTGGAGCAGATTGCATTATCAGCGTAACAATCGGAACTACGAGCTTCTGATGAATATCTGCTATTTCGTACTGGATGGAATGCTCCAGACAACAGATAAGGGTGAGTACAAGATGGCGGCCTTCTCCGATGAGCACATGGCCAGACTGTACGAGAAGTTTATTCTGGAATATTACCGTCAGCACCATACCTATCTGACGGAGGTAAAAGCGGCTCAAGTGAAATGGGATCTTGTCGGGGAGACAAGCGACTCGATGATTCGCTTCCTGCCGATTATGCAGACCGACATTTTCCTGCGTTTGAAGGAAAAGATACTCATCCTCGATGCAAAGTATTATGGCCGATCACTTCAGCAGCAGTATGACAAGTACACGCTGCACTCCGGAAATGTGTATCAGATATTTACTTACGTGAAAAATCAGGATAAGAACAATACCGGAAACGTAGCAGGCATTCTTCTGTACGCAAAAACAGACGAGCCCATCACGCCAGACTGCATGTTTAATATGGGTGGCAATCAGATCGGCGCAAAGACTCTGGATTTGAATGTAGACTTTAAGGTGATCGCTGCACAGTTGGATAAGATCGCGGAGGACTTCTTTCAAGTGAAGGCAGCGTAAATTTGAGGTGGTGAGAAAAACAAATGATTGATGCAAACAAAGTGCTGCAAGATCAGCTTGCACGTAGCCTTGGCCTTGATCGCTATGAGGAAATTATGCAGGGCGATCCGCAGTCGTCGGATTTTCAGAGATTCTTCAATGGATATTATCGTATTCGGCGAAATGAAGAATGGCGGCAGCATTACTATGCACTTTTTTGTAAAGCACGGGATGCACATTATTCCTTTGGACAGATCATCACAGAACTTTATCATAACACCGGAAATATAGAAGCGTCATTCAGTTCCAAGATGCTGGCAACAATTGATGCATCAAAGCCAATTTGGGATCAATATGTTTTGCAGAATCTTGGCCTTGTTCTGACCGGGAAAACAAAGGAAGAGAAACTACAGAATGCAGTTCGTCTGTATGATAGTATCGTTGCATGGTATGAGGAATATCTCAAAACAGAGGAAGCGAATGAGAACATAAAGGCGTTTGATCGGCTTCTTCCAGACTATGCGTGGATTAGCAACACAAAGAAGATTGACTGCCTGTTATGGAGTAAAAGGGCATAATAAAAACCTTTTAACGTTTCTATACCTTTTAACGATTACAGAAAGGGGTGTCGCTTTGAGTACCTCAACTGCCACGGTCTATAAATACAGCGTCGCAGGACACCTTTCTTTCGGTGCGCCAAAATTCGAAAAAGCCCAGAAATCAAGCGGTTTCTGGGCTAATCGTACATATAGGCATTGTATCAAAGATAACGTCTTGATAGATCCGGCATGCGGTACTTTTGGCTTTATGATTGCGGCTGACCGCTATGTAAAGGAGCATACCAATGACTGGATGGATTTAACGGAGGAAGAAGCAGCATTTGAGCAGAAAGAAGCATTTACAGGGGCAGAACTGGTACATGAAACGCATAGACTGGCATTGATGAATGCGATGCTTCACGACATAGAAGGAAAAATTTATTTATGCGATACATTATCTAATCAGGGTAAAGTAATGCATGGATTTGACGTGGTACTTACGAATCCGCCATTTGGGACTAAGAAAGGCGGTGAGCGTGCCAATCGTGATGATTTTACTTATCAGACAAGCAATAAGCAGCTTAATTTCTTGCAACATATTTATCGTTCTTTAAAAGCAGACGGTAAGGCAAGGGCAGCAGTTGTGTTGCCTGACAATGTTTTATTTGCCGATGGTGAGGGTGAGAGGATTCGTGCAGACCTTATGGATAAGTGTAATCTTCACACAATACTTCGCCTGCCGACGGGGATTTTCTATGCTCAGGGAGTGAAAACGAATGTATTGTTCTTTACAAGAGGAATGACCGAGCAAAATAATACAGAGGAAGTATGGTTTTATGACCTCAGAACGAATATGCCATCCTTTGGTAAGACAAATCCGTTGAAACAGGAGCATTTCAAAGATTTTATAACGGCATATACCGCAGAAGACCGCCATGCCATAGAGGATGAAAGATGGAATGTTTTTACCAGAGAGGAATTGGGAAATACATTGGATAAAGGACTGATTCGTGATGATTCTGTACTGGATTATGAGGATTTACCTGACCCGATTGAAAGCGGGGAGGAGTGTATTGCCCAGTTAGAGGAAGCGGTGGATTTGTTAAAGAGTGTGGTAAAGGAGCTTAAGTCTCTGGAAAGTGCAGAGGTGTAGTATGGCGAGAGGAAAGAAGAAAGAGGAGCTGACGTTAGAAGAAAAACTGGAGCAGGCATTAGTGCCGGTGGAGGAGCAGCCATATGAGGTGCCGGGGAATTGGTGTTGGATTCATCTCTTAGATGCATTTGATAATGTTACAGATAGTAAGAAAAAACTGACAACAAAAGAATATTTAGTAGAGGGAGAGTATCCTGTAATAGATCAGGGGCAGGAGTTTGTTGGCGGATATACTGATAATAAAGATGTTGTATATGAAGGGGAATTGCCAATTGTTATTTTTGGAGATCACACAAGATGTGTAAAGTATATAGACTTCTTTTTTGTTCAAGGAGCGGATGGTGTAAAGGTGTTGAGGCCAAAATCTTTTTGGAATGCAAAAGCATTTTATTATGCACTTCAGAGTATTGAAATTCCTAATATGGGATACCGGCGACACTATCCATTGTTTAAAGATTTTGGTATTCCAATTCCACCATTAGCCGAGCAGCAACGTATTGTGGAACAAATTGAGAGCTTGTTTGCTAAATTGGATGAAGTAAAAGAGAAAGTACAGGAAGTGATTGCCAGTATTGATGATAATGTCGAAGCTTTATTATATAAGGCATTTACAGGACAACTGACGAATGATTGGCGTAATTCTAATATAGAGATAGAAAAGTGGGAAGATACTACATTATCAGAAATTGTGTCTGGGTTAAAATATGGTTCTTCTGAAAAAAGTGATTACGAATATAAAGGAACACCGATATTACGCATACCGAATATTGGAGATGGGATAATAGATTTTTCTGACTTGAAATATATGTCAGAGGAATTAAAAAACTCATCACATGAAGTGTTTGAGGATGACATTTTAATCATTCGTTCTAATGGTAGTAGAGATTTGGTGGGAAAGTGCGCATTAGTTCCTAAGCTACAGGAAAGATATGCGTATGCTTCTTTTCTAATCCGTGTGAAAGTTACTGAAAAAGTATTACCGGAGTATTTGGTACGATTTATAAATTCTTCCATGGCAAGAGCTCAAATGTTTGATAAGGCAAAGTCATCATCGGGTATTCATAATATTAACTCTAAGGAATTGGGAGCTATAAAAATTTGTGTTCCTTCTATTAAGGAACAGAAACAGATTTTAATTTGTATTCAAGAATTTGTAAATAAGGAGAAACGGGTGCAGGAAATATCAGAAGAGATGTTAGGCAGTATTGATAGAATGAAAAAATCCATTCTTGCTAAAGCATTTCGGGGAGAATTAGGTACAAATAATCCAGATGAGGAATCCGCAATTGAACTACTTAAAACAATGCTTGTAGAAGCATAAGATGGAGGTGTATGCATGCCAAAAAGTTCATTGGAAAAAGCATTAGAAAAATATCAAAAAGAGGCAGCTAAGAACGTCAAGAAAAAAATCCAAGCAGATAAAAGATTAGCAGATAAACAGCGAAGGGAATCTAATAGGCAGGCTCAAATAGATGCAAGAAGAGAGAGGGCAGCTTCTATCGTAAATGGGCAGCCAACTGTTGGCGGATTGAAAATTATTGATTTTACAGCAGAAGAATTAGTATCTATTATCTGCGATAATTATAGAAGGGAAGATTTTAAACTGACAAATAATGATATTGAAATTCCTACGTATTTGGAACGGGATTTGCAATTTGAGTTTGAAAAGCTTAAACAGTATGGTTTGATTTCGCAGTATGTTTACTACATATCTGGCTTTTGGGAAATAAGTATTCTGCCAAGTATATTATCATATTTTCAAGATAAGGAGAAAGCAATGAATCAAGAACAAAAAACAAATAGTTATACCAATATTTTTAATGGAGATGTTTCAGATATTCAAATTCAACAAGGAACAAAAGATTCTACACAAACCAAGAATGTAAATAATGGATTTGATTATGATGTGGTAGGAAAAATTATTGAACAAATAAGGAAATATGATGGAATGTTGGATTCGGAATTTGGAGAGTGTGCAAGTGAATTGAGAGAAAAAATGGAGGAAATCTTAGTGTTAGTCCAAAGGCAAGAGAATCCTAGCAAAATACAAGTTTTGTTAGGAGATATAAAAAATCTTGCTATGGGTGTAGGGGGAAGTCTTATTGCATCTGGTATTTTGAGTCTATTATAAAAAATAATATAACAGGAGATAAGTATGGGCGGTATAGTGTTAGAATTACAAAGGGAAGCATTAGATGAAACTATTTCTATAGAATCTTTACTTAGAAAAGCTTATTTAGTGGCAAAAAAGCTGAAACTGAAAGATTTAGAAGAGTGGATAAATCAAGAACAAAATGGATATGAAAATCATCTGCCGGAGTATCGCAACGTGAGAGGGGAAATAAAAGCATGGAATCCATATAATGGTTGGATACCAATGATTTTATCAGCAGATATAGCAGATGAAGTTTCATGTATACCGTTGGGACTTTCTATCTCTGCAATATCGGATTCATATAATTCGAGTGACGACTCAGTATGTTTAACGGTAAATGCTACTTTGACAGAGTTTTTTAATAATTCAACGGACTTTATGCCGACAAAATATGCGTTTTTTGTCTCTAAAAGTGAAATGTATAGGATTATGAGTACGGTTAGAAATAAGATATTGGACTGAGCATTATTGCTTGAAGAGAATGAGATATTGGGCGAAAATATGACCTTTACTGAAAAAGAAAGAGAGATTGCATCAAATACACAGGTTATAAATAATTATACAAATAATTTTTACGCTGATGTAAAGGATATTGGCATTCAACAAGGTAATGATGGGTAAAAAGTATTTTTAGTTAGAAATTTCGGGAAGCCAGTATTAATGTGACTTCCCATAGTTCTTGTTAGAAAGTTTGATCGTAATTTGATATATACGAAATAAAAATAGATTATAGATTTCTCTGTTTACAGAAGTTTATTGATAGTATGGATTCTGAAATGGACTCGTGTATGTAATTAGTGCGTTTTTTATTAAATTTTGACATCTTGCTTCCTTATTAATAAAACATTGTTCACAATTTTTAAGATAGGGATTGGGAAAAGAACAGGTAGGGCAGGTTAGTACAGGTGTTATATTATTATTGAATATTTTAAGCATCAATTTGTATGAAGCAGTTAATGTATAGAGATTCGCATTTAACAAACTCCTTAAAATTTCTAATTTTTTATCATAGTCATTGTAATTTAGAATATCTACAAAAACATTGGGATGAGTATATCTATTGGTTTTTAATGAAATAGTCAGTAAATCTTTAGGAATGCTTTCATTGTACATTTGGGTTGCTATTTTATATTTTTTCGGAATATTACATGATCCATGGAGTATGGAATGGTATTTTGGATTGTATTGCTTATTCCAGTTATCGCAATATTCCATTACTGTTAGATAATCTGAATCATTACTGAGATTTAATAAATCAAGAAAAGCTTCGATAGAATGGCGAGTATTTCGTTGAAGGACGGAAAAACCGGTAGTGTAAATTATTCTGTGTAAACCTCTCAGATTGATGATAAAATCGTAGGTT
>OGQM01000152.1_pt1 | contig 73740 bp, 65 predicted proteins | sample 1553191 | NCBI WGS metagenome assembly OGQM01 (sample SAMEA2579954, study PRJEB22360) | human gut metagenome | biome: human gut; feature: human-associated habitat; material: faeces | place: Denmark | collected 2008/2010 | reverse complement strand
GATCCTCCACCTGTCCTGCCAGTGCATCCTCACCATAAAGGAACGCTAACGGATTAAACATCATCGTATTACGCAATGCTGCCTTCATATATTCGCTGTAAATATATGGAAGAATCTGATAACGCACACCGATTACATCCGCAAATTTCTCTACATGGGAGAAACGGTATACCTCCTGTCTTCTGGTTCCCCTTGCCGAATGATTCCGTAAAAGTGGCGTAAACACTGCAAATTCCAGCCAACGTAACACCAGATCTTCGGTTGCATCTGCACCAAATCCACCGACATCCGCTCCTGTATATAAAAAACCGCACATATTTAAAGAAGGCATCATTTTCACATTCATTTTCAGATGGGACCACCATGAAGCATTGTCTCCCTGCCAGATTCCTCCAAACCGGTGCATTCCAATATAAGATGCTCTGGAAAACAACAGAATTCTCTTTTCCGGCACGTAACGTTCAAACGCCTCCAAGGCTGATCTCGTCATATAATAGCCAAACAGGTTATGTACCTGATCGTGACGGTAACGTTTTCCTTTATAATTATGATAAAACGATGCATAGTCCTCCGGATTATTACAGATGCTTCCAATCATTCCTGTCATTTCGAAAAAGGTATTCACGTCAAGGTTCATCTTCTTATAGTCTTCCATTTTCTCAAAGACCTCTTTCAGATGCTTTTCGGAATAAAAAATCGCCGGTTCATTCATATCGTTCCAGAAGCCGTCAATTCCCTTGTCGATCAGAATCCGGTACTTATCACCAAACCACTGTCTTGCCTTGTCATCAAGCATATCCGGAAAGCAGCATTTCCCGGGCCATACCCCGATAATGAAATCTTCTCCGTTTTCATCCTTGCAGAAGTATCCGTTCGCTTTGCCTTCTTCATAGACATCATAGCCATCTTCCTTTTTTACACCACCATCAATAATGGGAACGAGATGAATGTTCTCCTTCCTCATTTCTTCGACAAGCTCTTCAAAATCAGCGAAGCTGTCCCGGTTAATCGTGAAGTCCTTATACCGTTCCATATAATCAATGTCCAGATAGATACTGTCGATGGGAATGTTATGCTTTTTATATTCCGCCGCCACCTCACGCACTTCATCCGCTGTATCATAGCTCCACCGGCTCTGCCCATAACCAAATGCCCAGCGGGGTGCAATATAGCTTCTTCCGATCAGTTCACGGAATTCCTTCACCACATTGCTGTAGGAAGCTGCCTCAATCAGATAAATTTTATAGTTCTCCTCTTCCATGGAAATGCAAAGATCATCAATATCGGTATAACCAATATCAAAGGTCACCCTGCCCGGCGTATCCACAAACAAGCCATAGGTTTCATGCACTCCGTCACCCACCATAATGAAGTTGTGTGCTCCATACAGGGAATTGGTATTCTCACAGTGATTCGGATTATCGCTGCAATTGCTGATGTAACGCCATCCTCTCTTGTTGATGCCACGCACATTTTCTCCAAGCCCATACACGATTTCATCCTCTTTTAAAGAATAATGAAAACCGTCTTCTTTTTTCTGAAAAACACCATCGCTCCATGCAGAGGATGCGAGCTCCTTTACCACAGCATCTGTTTCAATCGGTTCTCCAAAGATATATTTCCTTACCATCGTTCCTGTCCCTGACTAGCCTTTCACTCCGCCAGCCATCAATCCTTCCTTAAAGTATTTTTGTGCAAGAGTATAAATTATAATAATCGGTATCATAGAAAGCAGACTGCCTGCCATTAAAATATTATACTCTGTTCAATACTGCCCGTTCAAGCTGTTTAATGCCAGGGTCAGTGTCATTATTGAAAAAGCTTGATCATATGGAAAAGAAGATCTATGATTAATATTTTTTAAACACCATTTTATTTATTACCCATTTATATGATACGACAAAGCTCTTCCATCACTTGAAAATAATTTCATTTTTTTGACTGTCTCCTGTTTAACAGCCTCGACTGCAGCCGGAATCAAGTCAATAATCCCTTTTTTCACACTACTAAATTTTTTTAATTCTGCTTCTACCGCCGCAACATTTATATCTGTAAAAATATTAACCTTACTGATTCCCTCCTGTATTGCCCTCTTAAAATCTGCATCTGTCAGGCCGGAACCTCCGTGCAGCACTAATGGAATATCAACTGTATTTGCGATTGTTCTGATTCTTTCAAAATCCAATTTTGGAGGAAGGGTATAGGCACCATGCGCTGTACCCACTGCGATTGCAAGCGCATCTACACCTGTTTTCTCCACAAAATCCTTTGCCATTTTAGGATCTGTATAATATTTTTCAGGATTCTCATCTCCCGACTCTCCTTCAGCAGATCCTTCATTATCACCTACATGCCCCAATTCCGCCTCAATGGTTGCACCATATGAATGTGCTATATCTGCCATTTCTTTTACCTTTTTTACATTATCTTCATAGTAATCTGTTGAGCAGTCATACATAATGGAAGAAAATCCTAATTCCAGTGCCTTTAAACAAGTTTCCTTCTTTAAACCATGATCCAAGTGTACTACAACTGGAACATCTGCCTTTTTGGCCATGGGAATTAAATAATATGAGACCTCTTCTAACGGTCCATACGGAAATAACACTTCCGCAGTACCAATAATCACCGGAGCTCTCATACTCTCTGCTGCTCCCATGATACCTCTGGCCAATTCCAAATTAACTGCATTGAACAATCCTACCGCATATTTATTTTTTTTTGCCGGGAACAGAACATCATTCATATTTACTAACATCTATTACTCTCCTCATATAATTTTCAGACATTTCCGGGTACTTTAACCCATCCTTCTTTTATTTTTTTCTGCAATTCACTAAAAGACTTTAAACCGCTCAGTGCATCATACTCTGTTACACAAGATGCACCGGTTGCTGTGGAAAGCTGCATACATTCTTCGATCGTATAACCTCCAAGCATGGCTGTCAAAAAAGCCGCAATACTTGTATCCCCGGCTCCGGTTCCTGACAATACTCGCTCTGGTATATAGCTTTTTTCAAACCCCTCTTTATCTGCCCATCTATTTATATTAAGCTCTGCTTTTTTTCCCACTTTCATAAGTGTATTCCTGCCTGCAGTTCGATAATATATACCTGGAGTGCCGCACTTGATCAATAATACCTTTGCACCAAAGTCCATACACTGTTTGGCAAGTGGCTTAATATCCTTTTCAATATCCAATATTTCTGTAATATCCTGGCTTCCAGCACGTTTCTGCCAGTCGGCAAATCGTTCCTTATCCAGCATATAACAAAGTTCCTCTGCACTTGGCATAAAGAAATCAACATACGGAATGACTTTCTCCAAAATTTGTTTCCAATCTATATGTCCGACATCGGCAGCAGAATCCACTGCAGCCATATCCAAAGAGGTAGCTGCACCAGTGTCCTTGACTTTTATCATAAGCTTTTGCAGTTCTTCTCCATGATGTTCATACATCTTCTTCATCAATGGCGGATAGCCAAAGTGGAACAAAGAAGCGTTTTCCAGTTCTTTCTGTGGAACATCATCTGCCTGAAAGGTATCATTTGCACCTGGATTATGTAAAAAAATACGGTCAATTCCCGGAACAGCAAGAATAACGGAATAAGAAGTAGATTCTCCCTCCATAACCAGCATCCCCTTTTCCGCTTTATATTCTTTCAGAATATTATGGATCATATCACCAAAGGCATCCTTGCCTATTTTTCCCATAAGAGTGACATCCGCACCTAATATTTTCATAGCAAGACCCGTATTAGCTACAGAACCGCCTGTATGTACATCAACTCCCTTCATTTGTATCAATTTTCCCGGTTGCAAGATGCTGCTCATTGTTTTTTTACCAGCCTTCGAAAAAACAGGTGTAATGTCCAAGCATATATGCCCAGCTGCAATCACTTTTTTTCCCATATCATCCACCTTGCCTTATGCATTATTTTCTCTTATATACAGAGAATATACCCTTAACAATAATTGATTACCTGAAATCCCTGTGCTTCTAATTTTTTCTGTAAAACTTGTGATGTCTGTTTATCCATTGGCATAAAGTTCTGAACACTTTTGCCCAGCATTTTATATTTATGTTCCCCATAAGAATGATAAGGAATCAACTCTATCCTCTGGATGTTGTCCGCATGTTGTAAATACCTGCAGTAAGCTTCTATTTCCTTGTCAGAGTCATTAACATTTTTAATGCATGGAATACGAACCCATATAGGAGAATTTTTCTTTAATTTGTTTAAATTTGTAAGTATTCGTCCATTATCCACACCTGTAAACTTTTGGTGCTGATTACAATCCATGCTCTTTAGATCATATAAAAATAAATCTGTGTATGGTAAAATCCTTTGAAAATATTCCCATGGTATATTACCTGCTGTATCCACAGCAGTACTGACTTCCATTGCTTTACATTTCTTTAATAACTCTTCTAAAAAATCAATTTGTAGCATAGCTTCACCGCCTGAAAATGTGACGCCGCCTCCAGAGTTATTGTACAGATGAGTATCCTTCATAACTTCTTCCATAACATCCTCATCTGTATATTTTTGTCCTATAATCTCTAATGCCCTTGAATAACATACTTCTGCACATTTTCCACAATTTGTACAAATATCATATAAATGTATCAACTGGCCATTTGCAATCCGGCGTGCCTTTCTTTCACAGATATCTACACATGCACCACATCCAATACACTTTTTTTCATGAAACATTAATTCAGGAATGGCACTCTGCGATTCTGGATTATGACACCATGCACATTTTAAATTACATCCCTTGAAAAATACCGTTGTACGTATGCCAGGACCATCATGAATAGAAAAATGCTGTATGTTAAATATTGTTCCCTGCATCCACTATATCCCATACTTTCCTAGTTTATATAAAACCGATTTTCATCATTAATGTGCACGGTTTCTGTTAATCATTTCATTTTGAAGTTCCTCATCTAATGCCGTAAAGTATGCACTGAATCCCCAAACCCTTACAATCAGATTTTTATATTTTTCCGGATTTTTCTTCGCTTCTTCAAGAACTCCGGAATCTGTAATATTGAAATCAACCACATTACCTCCCATATCCAAAAAGCTGCGAACAACTGCTGAAAAAATAGTGCTGTCCATATTATTGGGAGAAAATGGAAAATCCAAATATAATACTGCTGATGCAGGATAGTTTTCCATACGCAGCTTATCCAGTCCTTCCATGATCCGGCTGATATTTGTCGGACCAACTGCTTCGCTCGGTCCCATTCCTCTGGATAATATATCACCTTGCTTTCTTCCATCCGGTGTAGCCTCTGTGTTACGCAAAGAAACATACCCGGTATTTGAAAACAGAGAACTTTCAAACCACCCGCCACGCGAATTGGGAATACCTGAAAATATCTGTGATAAATCCTCAGATACTTCTGAAGCCAGCTGGTTGATTTCTCCGCTGTCTCTCCCCCACTTGTCTACTTTGTATGTCAAAAAAGCCCTTGTTCTTTCACAGTCAGAAAAATTACTATTCAGACATTTTATCAGTTCATCCAGCGTCATATCCTTATCTTCAAAAACTACTTTTTTGATTGCAAACAAAGAATCGACCAAAGTACCAAATCCCACAGGAGAAAAACTGGATGTATTGTATTTTGCCCCTCCCTGCGTCATATCCTTTGCCTTTTCAATGCATCCGGTTATCGTAGCCGAATATAATGGACAGGGATTATACTCATACCACATTTTTTCATATTGGTTAAAGTACTTTGCCACCTGATAAATAATCTGCCTGATTTTTCCAACAAAGCAGGAATAGAACTCAGCATAATTCAAACAAGTATGCACATTGGGTTGTTCAATACCTTCGTGTATCCAGAAATCTTGGGTTCCGACACCTAAAATGAGTAATAAAAGTTTCGGCAAACTTACATAGATATACGCACGGCAGTTTATCTCTGTTTCACTTAAAAGTGGTTCCTGACACCCTCCAGCAACATATAATCTGGCATCTACCAATTCCTTTCCCTGTCGTACATTTGCCGGAATTAGTATTTCGTCATTAAAAATGGAGAGAACATTCTTACCCTTTGCAATAATTTTTCCTAATTTTTCGAAATACTCCATTGAATGATTATGACTAATTCTTGCCTGAAGCTTCGGGTTTACCAGCTCCTGTTCTTCAAATATTTCCAATATCATTTGAGTCACTTCATTATAAACAGGCGCTCCATTCCTGCTACATCCTCCGATGGTCATGGCCGTATTGGCACCACCATCCGGCGGATGATTTCTCAGATCCCATTTTGCATCTGTCAAATGAAGTGCAAAAGCCAAAAGATCCTTTGCTTCATTTCTTGTTAACCTGCCCTCCTCTATATCCTTTTTGTAGTACGGATATAATAGCCTGTCAAAATGGCCTATAATTGCAATCCCAATGCCTTCCATTCCCATGACAATTTCGCGCATAAACCATATGGTATTCAACGCTTCATAAAATGTTTGTGAAGGCTTTGCCGGAATTTGTGCTGCTGTTTCAGCAATGGTCATCAAATTTTTTCTAATCTCCTCATTACTTTCACCATCTGCCAGACTGAGGGCTTCTGTAGAAAAGTTCTGTGCAATTTCTTTTAACACCTCACATCCATAAATCGCGCTTTCTAAAAATGCCTTTTCCGATTCACCCTCAATCTGCTCTTTTTTTAACTCCGCCTGTGCAATGATGCCGTCTAAACCATAATTAAGAACTTTTTCATATCCGATACAATGATGAGCAAAATCCGTAAAGAAGAACGAGATAAATACATTGAGCTCCTTATAATAATCTCGAAATGAAAAAAAATCGTGCTCTATTTCTCTGTTTTCCCGCATCATTTCGCCACCAATGCCAGGTTCCGGTGGAAACGAAGCTGTCAGCCCATTTCTTGCCCTTCCTGTGCACAATTCAAAGTAAAAAGGAAAATTTCTGAAAACATGTACCTTACACTTTCTTGCCAATTCATAAACCTTTCTTTTTTCCGTGCATGGATTTTCATCTCTTTTTTCCTTATCCAGTTTTCCTATTTCCTTTTCAACATCAATCGGATATGTCGAATAGTATTCATCAAATTCTGCATAAAATTGTTCTTTATACTTTTCAAACGATAATACATTTCCCATCAGCCAATTTCTCCCTAAAATGTTAAAACTATTTTTAAGCCCTGACGTTTTCTTATTAATTCAAAGCCGTCTTCATAATGCTCTATCGGAATTTTATGTGTCACATAATCAGACAAATTAACCATTCCTTCTTTTACATAATTTAAGACATCCTTTTGAATTGTAATCAAATGGCTGTAATCAGGCCATTGAACTGAATGGATTTTCCAGCTATAATCCGAATGCTCCCAATCAATCATCTGATCATTCTTTAATCCTATTCCATAAATTCCAATCGTACCGCCTGGCTTAATACATCTGAGCCCCTGGCTGAGTGTATTTCCATTTCCAACTGCATCTATATACAAATCAGCTGCACCCATGTACTTATGAACCTTTTCTACAATATCTTCCGTATGTGTATTAACTACCACATCAGCTCCTACCTCCAAAGCTTTAGTCATCCTGGCTTCATGATGTCCCCCAAGCAAAATGAATTTTGCACCTAATATTTTACAAAAATTAGCCATTGCTATGCCCACCGGTCCACAACCCATAATCACTATACGCATATCTTCACATACACCAAGACGTTTTGCAGCACTATAGATTTCCTCTAAAGTAATAAGCATGGGAGCCTCAATTTCATTCACAAAGGGAGGTACAACAATTCTGGATTTTAAACTGACATCCTCTACGGCTATACCATCTTCTTCCATAGACATACAATCAGCCACCGTTGTAAATTCTGCGAATCCCCCCCACAGGGAATAATATTTATCATTATTACAAAGTCCTGGGCGTAAAACCAGGTCTCCTACTTTATAGTTCTTTACCCGTTTTCCGGTTTCAATAACTCTTCCGACCGCCTCATGTCCTAATACTGCCGGATAAGTAGAAAATCCTTTCAAGTGACCATCAATGATTTTTAACTCTGTCCCATTACATATTCCACATCCAACCGTCTGCACCAATGCATCATAATCTCCTATGTCCGGCTTTGGAATATCATCTTTTAATAAAACATTTCCTTTTCCATCAGTTATTAAACCTTTCATTAATTTATTAATCCTTTCTGAAACATTACTCTTTATTTTGCTTATGCCCTATCCTTTCACAGCACCCGCTGTCAATCCTTTTTCCATCTTTTCCTGAAGCAGTATGTACATGATAATTGGTGGAATGATACTAACTCCAATTGCTGCCATTACTGCACCATAATCTGACGTATATGCCCCAAAGAAAGACAATAAACCAATAGAAATGGTTTTCATACTATCTTTACTGATAAACACTAACGGAAATAAAAGATTATTCCAGGCAGAAACAAAATTAAAAATAGATGCACTAGCAATGGCAGGCATGGACAATGGCAGTATAATTCTAAAGAAAACAATTCCATGCCCTGCTCCATCCATAACAGCCGCTTCTTCCAATTCGTCTGGTAATCCTTTCATATATCCAGTAACAATGAAAACTGTCATAGAAAGACAAAAGGCTGAATATAACAATACCAATACTGGAAAATTATCGACGATTCCCAATTTTCCAAATGTAAAAGCAAGTGGTATGATAACTGTTTGTATGGGGATCATCATACCTGCCAGAAATAAAATATACACAAAGCTTTTTCCTTTAAATGTATATTTCGCCAAAATATAGCTTGCCATAGATCCAATAATAGCACTGACAAATAGCGTCGCCGCTGTCAAAATAATACTGTTTTTAAAATAAACCCCCATCTTTCCAATTGTCCACGCCCTGACATAATTTTCCCATTGTGGAGTACGCGGCAATGAAAAAGGTTCTGTAAAAATTTCAGTATTATTTTTTAAGGAAGAAGTCAATGTAAAAAAAACCGGATACAGACAAATAACAGCAAAAATGCTTAAAACTATATACAACATTATTCCTCGCACCCTTTTTTTTCTTATAGCATGACTATTTGAACTTATCTCCAAACCTTACTCCCTCCTTTCCTTTTCCCTTTTTTCTCGTCATCCCTATTCATAATTTTTAAAGAAATGATAGTAAGTGCAAGACTCATCAGAAACATAACTGTTGATATTGCACTACCAATTCCATAATGGTTATACTTGAATGCCTGACTATATAACAATGTTGCTGGTACATGGGTTAATCCATTCGGTCCACCTTCTGTCATAACAAAAACCATATCAAACACCTTCAATACGCCTGTTATGATCATTACTACTGATATTTTTATAGATTCCCAAATCATAGGAATCATAATATATATTACCTTTTTCCATGTATTTGCACCATCGATTGTAGCTGATTCCAAAATATCCTCCGGTATGGAATTCAAGGCTGCCAATCCTATCACAATGTAATATGCAACACTGGCCCATGTAGTAACCAAAATGATACAAATCATTGCAGTTTTAGAATCCACCAACCACCCAGTACAAAGATTTTCCATTCCAAGCTTCATTAAAAGATTATTAAGGACACCCGTTTCGTTTGGTTTTAAAATAAACTGCCATAACAATCCTGTAGCTGTAACCGGCAAAATCATCGGTATAAAATAAACTGCTTTAAAGAATTTCTGACCATGTTTTGTATAATACAAAAGAATAGCAAAGAAAAAGCCAATTGGAAGCTGCGTTAACAATCCAACAAAAACAAAAAGAAGAATATTCCTCATTGCCTGATGAAACTGTGTATTCTTAATAAGAGCGACAAAATTATCTATTCCCACATATTTAAGTGGAACTCCCTGTATTCCCGGCCATTCAAAAAAGGAAAAATAAAATGATTGCAATACAGGAATACACTCAAAAATGATATAAACCAAAAGTGCCGGAAGCAAAAATACAAATATGATTTTTTTATTGCGACGGTATTGTTCCATCCTTATCATCTCCGTTCTTGATATGGATAACCGCCCAGTGAAACCGTGCAGGCAGCAATTCATCGGGCGGCAACATCCTCTTGTTTATTACTGATTATTATCTATTTCAGCCTGAATCGTCTTAGCAGTATCCTCCGGTGTTGTTCCAAGCATCATTCCTACTAATGAATTTCTTATAACGTCCTGCATGGATGTTATTTCATCATATTCAAAAACATCTCCTCCATATGCTGTCAGCTCATTATTAAGTGCAAGTGCCTTTTTCATGAGTGGACTCATTTCGTAACCATCGATATTGACATCAGATCTGCCCGGTAATTGATTGCAAACTTTCAAACGTACTTCTTCTGAATATGCACTATGTGTAAATTTGGCCCACTCTAGCGTAATCTCTTTTTCATATCCCTCCAATTTTCCGTTATACACATGTGCATCTGTATAAACAGCAGCATTATCCTTATAATCTTCAGCATCTTCAAAGTACGGAATCGGGAAAAAATCTAACGAATCTGCAATTTCCGAAGCCTCTGCATTTGGGATGAACCAGAGCGGAACACAAATCATGGCATATTTTCCACTCAGAAAATTTGCATTCTCTGTACTCCAGTCAATTCCTTCGAAATTTTCTTCAAAGGCCCCCCGGTCTTTAAAGCTTTTCAAAATTTCAAAGGTTTCAACCATATTTTCATCTGTCCATTTTGCTTCTCTTGCACCTATTTTCTTAATATTGTCAACACCTACTTTTTTGTATGCAATACAATTATAAAAATGCCCAAGTCTCCAGGTATCCTTTGCACCCATTCCCATAGGTGTAATTCCTGCTGCATTTAATTTATCAAATGCAGCAAAAAGATCCTCCATCGTTTCCGGTACTTCGTTTATCCCTGCCTGGGCAAACAAATCCTTGTTATAAAAAATCACTTCCGGCTGCATAGCAAATGGCAATGCGTAAATTCCATCAACTCCATAACCTGACAGGTCATAAGAGGATAATGTTGGATCTGCCAGTCCGGAAGTAAATTCCGTATCTTCCAGTAAAGAAGATAAATCCATTGCCAAGCCGTTTTTAGCATATTCTACCAATGATGCAGCTCCATATTGCATCCACATATTGGGTAAATTTCCAGTTGCAATCGCGGTCTTTAATTTGTTATTGTATGCAGCTTCATCAGCTACTGAATCATCCTGGAAGGTTACATTAGGATGCAGCTCAGAAAACTTCTCCATCATCGTCTGAAGCCACTGTGCCTGTACATCACTTCCGGCATACCTCGTTAATACAGTAATAGTTACCTCAGGATCTTCATTCTGAGCAGTATCAGTTGTTTGTGTCGCAGTATCGGAGCTTTCCTCCTTTACTTGTGAATCATCAGTTTTAGAAGCATTTCCCCCGCAGCCAGCCAATAAGCTAATTGACAAACATGCTGTAAGTAATACAGAAATAATTTTTCTTTTCATAATTTCCCTCTCTTCCATTTCTTTAAATCAGGTATTTGTGAAAGTCACTAGTCATTGTAAATAATTCGAATTATCTGTTAACACCATTACAGCACATCCTATCCTTTCCCTCAATGAAACTATTTTAGCAGAATTCTTTTTTTTTTGTTAATTCTACATTTTCCTGCATGCTCTTTCAAAATATTTTTAGATTTGTAATTTTTTTGCTTGTACTTGTCTATAAAAAAGAGACCAACATCCGTCAGTCTCTTTTATCACTTAACAATTTGTCTGATTGTTGTCTGTGAAATATTGCCGTTGGCAATCTTTGGGCGTCATTCCATAGATTTTCTTAAATACTTTTAGGAAATAAAAGTAATCTTCAAATCCACATGCGCTTGCAACGTTCGCAATATTTTCTCCCATAATCAATAAATGCAATGCATGCTGCATCTTCTTTTCCAATACACATTGATGAATCGTAATGCCATATCTGTCTTTAAAAATAGAATTTAATCTCCGATAACTCATACCAAAACTGGTTTCAAATTCCAATGCACTATGTTTTTTTTCTATATGATCCACAACACATTGTAAAATCTGTTCTGCAACCATGCTATTCCGATTTTTGCTGTATTGCTTCTTCATTGAAGCTACACTCAAACTATAAAGAATAGATGCTAAATATGCTTTTAATGTATCACTGCTTAAATACTGCAATTTAAAATCTCTGCGCCAGGTCACAACTAAAGATATGATATCTATATCCACAGGAAGTTTGCCGCTTAAGGAGATCCACATTTTTCCTCTCTGACATTTTTCTATTTTATCGACCTTCTTACAGTCCATATTAAAATGAAAATAGTACACATCATGCCATTCTTCTTCAACACCCCGCTGCAAAACCCCAGGCGGAAGCAAAAAATATTCCCCTCTCTTTACAGAAATCTGTATACCCTGTACTTCTATGCTCCGGCTTCCTTGCACCACAATCCCTAAAGTCCACAAGCTCATTATTCGATCAGGATGACGGTTCCGGGTAACGATTCTATCAAATTCATCTATTGATATCAGTGACTTTATTTCATACCAGATCATCTTGTAAATCCATCACCATCCCTTCAAATGATTCGTCCCATTTTCAAAGAGAGGAACGAAAAATCTTTATTTAAATTTCCTTTTTTTCCATATTTTCCTTTTCTTCCATTGCTTCAGACAAACTCTACTGCTAAAGTCTGTACATATAAAACACTATACTCTAACGAAAGGAATTTTGTCTATGAAAAAATTGAATGTTGCAATTGTAGGATTAAGTTTTGGTCTTGAATTTGTTCCCATCTATTTGGAACATCCTGATGTGGGATCCCTTACTCTTGTGGAAACGAATGTAAATTTGTTAAGGACTGTTCAAGAACGCTATGGCATTCCCGATGAGAACTGTTTCACCGACCTTCAGCAAGTATTGGATAATCCCAATATTGACGCTGTACATTTAGTTACACCACCAGCCACCCATGCTCCTTTATCCATAAAGGTTCTGGAATCAGGTAAACATTGCGGCTGTACTATTCCAATGGGAATGAGCATTGATGAACTCCATCAGGTCATCGCAGCCCGAAAAAAATCCGGCAAAAATTACATGTTTTTAGAAACTACCGTATTTCAAAGAGAGTACTTCTATGTTAAAGAACTTATGGATAAAGGTGATTTTGGAAAAATTCAGTATATGTCCTGCGCTCATTATCAAGATATGGAAGGGTGGCCGTCCTATTGGAATGGTTTTCCTCCACTCATGCATCCGACTCATGCCATCGGTCCATGCCTCATGCTCTTAGGTGCGTATCCAGAAAAGGTTTATGCTAAGGGTTCCGGTAAAATCCGTCCAGAATTAGAATCAAACTATCAAAGTCCTTTTGCATTCGAATCTGCATTGGTATCGCTTAAAGATTGTGATGTTACTATCGAATTAGAACGCTTCCTTTACGGTGTTGCCAGGAGTTACGCCGAATGTTTTAGGGTTTATGGTGAAAAACGCAGTTTTGAATGGCAACAGCTTGACGATGAAGATCCGGTTATTTTTACACGCACAGGTCAGCTTGAATACAATGAAATGTATGATATAGACGGAAACGCCGAACAGTATAGCCGTGGAAGTGAAATCACGAAAGCCCGCGTCAGTATTCCTGATTACGCGCACTTGCTTCCACCCGAAATATCAAAATTCACCAAAGAAACCGTATACAACGTAAAAAACACCCACCTGTCCTTTACACAAGGAGGCGGACATGGCGGATCACACCCTCACATGGTTCATGAGTTCATTAGATCAATCATCGAGAATCGCAAACCTGTTCCTGACGATATACTTGGTGCATACTGGACCGGTGTTGGTATTTGTGCTCATCGCTCCGCAATGGAAAACGGAAAAGAAATCCAGGTACCACAGTTCCATCTGGATTAATTTTCTGGCAAATCCGCAAATATAAGGGTAGTAAAAAATATCTATGTGCCCTCCCCCATTCATAAGGGGGAGGGACTTTTCTTCTTCAGAATAGTCTTATGAACAGGAATATCCCTACTTATGCTCAACATATTTTTTTGGAGATATTCCGTATAACTTCTTAAAACATTTATTAAAGTAATATTCATCTTTATATCCAACCATGCCAGCTATTGATGATAATGAATATTGCGCTTGATTATCATCCAACAACCGTTTTGCTTTGTCTAATCTTACCCGTGTTAAATAATCGCTGAGATTACTTCCGCTTTCTTGTTTAAACAAATGACTCAGATAAGATGAATTTACAAATAATGCATTTGCTATTTTAGACAGAGAGAGTGTATTATCCATATAATTTTGCTCTATATATCGTTTTGCATCATTTACAATAAGACCCTGCTTCGTTTCAGAGAAATTAGAAAGCAATTCTTCAGCTTCCAAAAAACAATTTAATACATAATGCTTCAGGTCAACACCAAGTTCAAAAGCCAGTAACTCATTTAGCATTTTATCTAACTTAAAACCAGATTCCTGTATTTGCTTTTCTTTCAAACATTGCCCAAGATCAGATAAAATCCGTATTGCCTGAAAAACCATCTCCTCCCGTGTCCGCGGATAAGAAAGCAAAATCTCTACCTGATTATAAGCATTTTCATAATTACCAGAACGTAATTCATGCAGAAGATTTCCAGAAACTGTATGGTGTAAAGGAAGATCATCCAATAACGTTGGTACTTCATCCTGATAGATACAGCGTGCATTTCCTAATAAGAACCTCCACTTCAATGCCTGTATTGATTCATGATAGGCATCTGACATCATGGATAATCCCTGAAAGGGATCGGATATTCCTAAAGTTACAGTAAAGTTTAAAGTTTTCTGAACAGCATGACAAATATGGTGACAGGAAGTTGCAAACACTTTAACCGAATCAGCGTTATCCAGGGCAGTCAGCACAACAATATGATTATCAAAGTCCTGAAATAGAATGCTTGTAAAAGATGTTTCCAAAATTTCCTGCGCGATATTGGAAATTGCAAATTTCCAAAGCTCCTTTTCTAATTGGGGAGCGAAAAGTTCTTCCAGACGATCAATAAGAATGGTCGCTATTTGAAACGTACCGGTGTCAGGATGAATCCCAGTCTGCGTTAGTGGGTATAAATCTAAGGAATTATAGTTTTCAGAACTTTCTATCAGCTTTAAAAGTAATTCTCTTTTATCCAAACGTAATTTCTGATTCTGATAATCAGATATTGTTTTTTTTATCTGGTTCTGGTTAGATAAAACATCCTTTGCTTTGCTAAGTGCCTTGATAAATTCACTGTTATTTAAAGGCTTAAGCAGGTAATCAAGCACTCCCGCTTCAATTGCTCCTTTGGCATAATCAAATTGGGAATATCCGGTTAAAATAATGATCTGTATTTCAGGATATTCCTTATTTACACTTTGAGCTAATGTAATCCCATTGATAATAGGAATATTAATATCCAATAAGAGTAAATTTGGATGTAATGCTTCTATCATTTCCATAGCCTGTCGGCCATCTTTGGCTTCTCCCACAATTTCAAATCCCAAAGCATTAAAATCAATACTCTTTTTAATCAATTCTCTTATTAATATTTCATCATCGATAATTAGTATTTTATACATTCATTCCCTCACATTCTTATGCATGGTTTGATGGGAGAATAATTCTAATCTCCGTGCCGCATCCATATGTACTATAAATATTGAGCCCATATTCAGCTCCGAAATGCAGCTTTATTCTGTCATTTACACTGCTTATACCAAATCCAGCCCGTAAATGATGCTTATCTATTGAGTCCTTTATCTCCATCAGCTGATCTTTACATATACCTACCCCATTATCTTTTACAGAAACAAAAATATTATCGCCAACATACCCTCCTTCAATGGAAATAATCCCAGGTTTTCCATTTGGTTTTATTCCATGATAGATCGCATTTTCCACAAGTGGCTGTAAAGAAAGTTTAATAATGGGACAATCAAGAATTCGATCATCTATTTCATAAGTAAAAGTCAGATTATCTGCATAACGGACTCTTTGAATCGCAATATATTGTCTGGTGATTTCTAACTCTTTACGAAAAGGTAAAACAATTTCTCTTTTTCCTAAAACTGCCCGATAAAAATTTGCCAGATTTTTTATCATATCACAAGCATCCTGGTTACGTTCGAGCATCAACAGGGAACAAATACTTTCCAGAGTATTATATAAAAAGTGAGGATTAATCTGAGCCTGAAGTGCTTGCATTTCATATTCCCTTTTCTTTTTTTCAGCAAAAAAGGTTTGATTTAACAGAGTTTTCATCTTTAGAACCATATTGTTAAAATTCATAGTCAAGTGACCCACTTCATCCATGCCATATGGAGCTAAATAAATATTCAAATTACCATTTGCCACTTCATCAACGGTTTGGGAAAGCCTGCGGAGCGGAAGGGTAATGGCCTTGGATTGATAAGAAACAAATATGAATGCAATTATCATTAGAATTCCTCCCAATGCAAGAGAAATTTCTGCCGCCAGTTTACTATCTCTTAACAAAATATTCAATGGATGCAGGCTAATCAGATACCAATCAAAACGTTCTATATAACAAACATTAATAAGATAATTCTGATCATTATAATAAAAACAACGACTGCCTGTTTTATTGTCTCTAATCCAATTAATCAATTTTTCATTTTGGATTTCGGCACAATCTGACTCTTCGCCGGAAGCCGAGATAATATTACCATCAAAGTCTAAAATCATTATCTGCATCCCATCGTCTGATGATAGATTCGTATATAAATCCGAAAATACTTTCTCATTAACATTCAGAACGGCAAACCCAATAATACTGCCATTGTCACTGGAAATAATGTTTCTTCTTAAAGAAACTCCTCTACTTAAATCCTTCGAATCTGCTTCATAATTTAAGTCATGGATATTATCCCAAATGAGCTTATTCCAAACGCCATCCATAGTAGGCGCATATTCAGTATATTCCGATTGCAGGGAAGCATCTGAATAATTTACATTACTGGAAGCAATGGCATAGCCGTCATTGCAATATATAACGATTGAACTAATGTAAGATTTAGATATCGTCATCGGATCGAGGATACTCCGAATAAGTGGTTCATATTGATAGCGTGTGTAATAATTTGAAGTGTTTAAAGCCTTTTGAATATAATAATTTGATACCACAATACCGGAATTCATTTCTGTATTAACAAAAAGATCATTCATTCTAAGCCTGACTAACTCCAAATTCCGATTTGATGCTTCAGAATTATTAGATATAAGCATTTTAGAAAATATGACCGTGATCAATCCTGTGACAGTACACAAAAAAAACGCAAGAATAAATATTATAGTAGCAGCCATCTTTTTTGCAATAGGCAAATTTTTATAAAATTGACTGAATTTTTGTAAAACTTTTTTCATTCATAAGGCTCCCTAAATTATTCTCATTTTATAACTAATCATTTCTAATTGAAATAAATCCCAATTATAGCAATCATATAAATTGGATATCTGAAATCCACCCTTGCTCCTAACCATTGATAGTATATTGTTGTTCAAAAAATTCTCCCGTGATTTTCGTTTTACTGTTAACCGTACAACGGTCCGTAAGCCTTGCATGCAGCCATGTCCGCAGCTTCGGTATCCCTGGTTCCAAAACTTCCCCATGCATGCGGACGGAAGATCCTCTCTTCTTCCACGTTATGCATAACAACCGGAATTCGAAGCATGGAAGCCAGTGTAATAAGGTCTGCGCCAACATGTCCATGGATAAAGGCTCCATGATTGGCACCCCAGTTTGCCATCACACTGTATACATCACGGAATGCACCCTCACCTGTCGTACGTGGTACAAACCACGTTGTCGGCCAGGTCGGATCGGTCCGGTCATCAATCTTTTTATGTACGTCTTCCGGCAGCGTAATGCTCTTTCCTTCTGCTATCTGCATTACTGGTCCCACACCCTCTACCAGATTCACACGAACCATCGTAAGCGGCATTTCCGCATCGGTCTTAAAGTGGGAAGAATATCCGCCACCACGGAACTGGCAAAGCTCTGCCGGGCACCAGCTTGTTGCCTCAAGGCAGGCTTCAATATCTTCCTCCGTCATCTCCCACCATGGCTTCATCACGGCATTTCCCTGTGCATCCTTACTCTTACCGGTTGCATCCAGACAGGTCGAACCGGAATTAATCAGATGAATAAAGCCTTCCTTTGCCGAGCCCTCCGGCTTCCATCCGGTCACCCGTTCCACAGCCTCCGGACTCCAGTAGCATCTGACATCCGAAAATCCACTGGCTTTTCCGGTAAGGAGATTTCCAAATACCATGGAAAGACCGTTCAGATTATCATTCTCTGTCGCAAAGACATAGGGCGCTCTCTTGCCTTCCCAGTCGAAGGTAGAGTTCAGAATTGCTTCGGTAAAGTCTGCATTCGGTTTATAATCCGTCCACATACGCTGTCCCTGGAAGCCGGCAAACAATGCATTTCTTCCAAGAGACTCTTCTACGAAGCCTTTATCTGCAAGCCTCTCATTGCCTTCCATAATATCCTTCACAATGAGCGTCATCTTTACGACAAACTCCCATTCTTCATCCTTCTGCTGTCTGCTGTGTGCACGACTGTCCGGATTCGGATCGTGTCCTTCCCTGCAGTGTGCCCTTACCCATGCAAGTGCCTCTTTGAACTTCTCTTCATCATAAATGCCCAGATCCATTCTCCGCAGGATCTCTGTCATATCGACCCATTCCGGACGCATGCCCAGATACTTTATATAAAACAGCGGATCAATAAAGGAACCCATGATTCCCATGGAAACTGCACCGATTCCCACATAAGCCCGGTTCTTCATCTGTCCGACTACGGCTGCACATCTTGCAAACCGCAGAATCTTTTCCTGTACATCGGAAGGGATTTCGCTCTCTTCCATATCCTGTACATCTCTTCCGTAAATGGAATAGCAGGGCAGCTTCATCTGGTTGTGTGCAGCAAGCGCAGAAGCCAGATAAACGGCTCCCGGACGCTCCGTACCGTTAAAGCCCCAGATCGCCTTAATGGTAAGCGGGGAAATATCAATCGTTTCTAACGGATAACACCAGCTCGGAGTCACACTAAGCGTTGCAACCACATTCTGCGTTTCAAAATAAGAAGCACATCTTGCTGCCTCTTCTCCTCCCGCAATACTTCCCGGAAAAATCACAACCTTAACCGGAGTCCCGTCTGCATAAAATACATTTTCTTCAATCAGCTTTTTGGCAGCCTCTGCCATTTCACGCACTTTTCCTTCCAGTGCATCACGAATTCCCATGCGTCTGGAATCTACGATGGGACGGATTCCTATTGCCGGATAACTTTTCATATCACACTCTCCTTGTCTCTTTTTTCAACTTCATCATCTTGCTTCACCTGTTCTGATATTAATCCCTGCCTTTTATCTGAGTACACTTGTATAATCCGAGTTCGGTCCGCTGAATACATTTCTAAGGTACGCAACGGAGGCTGCTGCGTCAAGATCCAGTCTCTGTTCATCTGCGCCCTTGCTTAAGTCACGCCATACTTTAATATCACTACCGACTCCACCGCCGCTTCTTACAAATGGCTCCATAACGACATTCTTGTGATATCCGATTGCCCGGAGTGCACTGCCGATCTGATACCAGGGCATTCCTCCTTTTCCGGGAAGCCGGCGGTTGTTTTCACCGACATGGAAGTGGCCGAGACGGTCACCTGCCAGCAAAATTGCTTCCACCATATCATCTTCTTCGATATTCATATGGAAGGTATCCAGCATAATCTTCACTGCCGGAACGTCTACCTCTTCCACGAACTGCTTTGCTTCCGCACAGGTATTGAGCAGATAACCTTCAAAGCGGTTCAAAACCTCAAGACAGTATTCCACGCCGCATTCTCCGGCAATTTTACCAACTGTACGCACATTGGCAACACTTCTTGCCCAGTCTCCTGCTTTATCAATCGGCTTGGAATAATCCACCGGCCAGTAAGAATAAATACCCCCGCCAATGGTATGAATATCCAGAATTTCCAGTTTCTTCAGAATATCGGTATAAAATGCAATCGCATTCTTAACCACCTCCGGATCACTGCTTCCAAGGTTTTCTTTCGCATTCGGTCCATATCCGGCCGTCAGCATAACCCCCGCATCTTCTGCCATCTTTTTCATCTCAAGGAGCTCGTTCTTACTGATATTTTTGAGCATCGCACAGGAGATTTCCAGAATGTCAAAGCCCAGATCCTTTACCTTGGAAATGTACTTCTTCTGATCGACATTCCACTCCTTCTCCCAGTATGCAAAATAAATTCCGTATTTCATTTGATTTGTTTCCCTTCTTGAATCATATTCTTGTGCCTTCGGTGCAGACATCTCCAGCTTTCCTGAACAGTTGACTGCTGCCTCCGGTTCTTATACCAGCCTGATCATCTGGAAGATCTCCACCTTCGGCAGGTAGATCCGCAGCGTATCACCAAGTACTTCCGTCTTAAGCTCTGTTTCCTCCGGCAGCAATACCGCCTTTTTATCCGGTTTCTTTACGTCAATATAAATATCATGCATTGGCACTACCGGAGATTCTTCCTGCTCATTGATGACGGCAAAATAATCGCTGCCATCCTTTTCCCATCCGATCACTTCTACAAACTTCGGTGCATTGGAGGTATAAACCATCTCTCCGATGAGCGACCGGATCATTCTCTTGAAGACCTGACGGCTCATATAGGGCCGTGACATTTCAATCGGAGCAGCCGACCAGAGAAGCTTACCCTTTCCGGTATCCTTGCAGATTACACAGGGTTCGTCGGTATAGATTCCGGGTGGATTCGAATGGATTGCCGCAAAGTCTTCCGTATCCGTCAGGGTATAAGGCAATACTCTGGTTGCCAGCACGGTCACTCCTTCCGGATCTGTAATCCTGGCAGTCATCTGCGCCATGGGAACGGTGAGAGGTGTCAGGCTTCCAAAACCTTCGAAGATTGCCATTCCCTCTTCTGTCGGGCGCATGTAAGTAAACTGATGCTCTGTTCTTCCGGTCACTTCAATGCCAAGCAGCTTCTGCAGCCTCGGATGTCCCACCGGACCACTGATATACAGATTCCCTCCACGGTTCACGTATGCTTCAATCCTGTCCATTTCCTCATCCCGGATCGCTGCCACATGAGACAGAATCATTACATCGGCATCCTCTGTATCGATGTTCTTTGTTCCGATGACTTCAAACGGAATATTATTTTCACGCATGATCGATGCTGCTGCCACCGGGCCATCCAGATATAGATCCGGATGAATCTTCTTCTGCATCATATCCTCACAATTTTCATTCGGATTATATTTCGCATGCGTTGCAAACCAGATCGCTGCATTGTGATGAAAATTACCGGACACATATTTCTCATAAGGACTGGTCTTTGCATAAATCCGCTTCATCAGTCCGTGATAAACCTCCGGAACAATCGATCCATCCGGGTTGATTGCATCCACAAGCAGGAATGCACCATTATGTACCAGTGCCGTGATCACATGAAGCATCAGCTCTTCTTCAGTCTTCGTGGTGGTATGATAAGCAAGCTCCGGATCACATCTTGACGTATGATATACGAACGGAAGGTTTGGAGATACATTTTTATAATACTTGTTAATAAAGGTCTGCTGCAAAAATCCACCGTAATAATCACCACCGCAATAATCAATGGCTTCCGTCAACAGTTCACTGCTGCCATCCACCCAGCCGCCGGTGATTCTGGAAAACTGATGTTCAATCGTTACGTTCGGCTTTACGGCTTTCACACAGGCAGTTGCGAAATTCGCATACTCTGCCATCCACAGATCCCTGCGGTATACGAAGTCCAGCCAGTCCGGATCCTTCCAGTCAATTTTACGTGGAAGCTCCTTACCGGTCTCCTTCTTATAACGTTCCCTGCAGCTTGCACAATAGCACACCTCCGGGAAAAAGGTCATATCAAGAAACATCCCCTCAAAATCATACATGGTGTTCATTTCCGTAAGGCATGCCTTCACATATTCCCGGTACTCCGGATTGTTCGGACAGACAATTCCATATCGTCCGCTCTTAAAATCTTCTCCATGCCTGTACTCACGCATCATCTTTCCCTCTGCCGTAACCAGTCTCCAGGACGGATGCTCTTCATATGCCCAGTTATCAAAAATCTGCGTAAAGTACGCAATTACGGCAATTCCGTTTTCATGACAGGTTTTCACCATATCACCAAAAAAATCATACCCTTTAAGTCCCCGGTGCATCCGTCCGACCTTTGTCGGATAGTAGCACAGTCCGGTATGCGGCTTGCCCTTTACCATTGCAGCCTGAACGCCTGCATCCTTCAGGGCTTCCACATACTCCTTCACATTAATTTTGGAAAGAAACTCCGGATTCCAGTCATCAATATGCATGTCCATCAAATTTCGTCTGTAGTTTCCTTTAATCCACATATTCTGCCCTCCCAACGGCTTCTTAATAACGATAGTAATACCTTACAGATTGTTCCGTGCTATTACACTTATATTTTATTCCAGTAACATAATGAAAACAAGAAAAAAATAAGGACAAACCATGTCGGACTTTCGTTTTTTCCGATTGGTTTATCCCCATTCTTACTTATTATAGATATGGGAATCTGACACATCCCATATTGTCTTTTTATGCAGTAATATCCAGTGCATGCCAGTACTCGTCATTTCCGGATCCGCAGGTTACGGTAAGCTTCTTTCCAACAACAAAAACCTTGCAGTTGTTGACACTTCTTAATGCATCCAGCTTTAATTCCATCGTTCCGCCATTGGTATCAAGGAACAAAACCTTTTCTGTAGACTTACCGGAAACTGTTCCGGTTACGGTAATCGTTGCAGAGGTGTTCACAGATGCAGAACTGCTGCCACGTTCTCCGGTCAGGGTAGAAGCATGCCAGTAACCGTCATTTCCGTTATATCCTCCAACAGTCATCCTGTTTCCTGCAACCGTTACCAATCCGTTGATCGTGTTGGCATTGCTGTCAATCTTAAATTCCATGGTGCCGTCCTTAGTGTCAAGGAACAGGACGCTTTCTGTTGTCTTACCGGAAACCGTACCCGTAAAAGTATTGGTCACTGTACCTGTGGTATTGCTGTTATTTCCACCTGTGGTTGTGCCTTCTGCAACACGGTTTGCATGAAGGTACGCATCACCTCCACGGTAAAACCATACCGTCAGTTTCGTTCCTGTTGTTTTCCATTTGCCATTGGTGGTATCGGCATTTCCATCCACTTTAAATTCCATCGTTCCGTCCTTGGTATCAAGAAACAGGACATCACTTGTGGTCTTGCCGGAAACCGTACCATTTACATAGGTTCCACCCATGCTGCTACTGCTGTTATTCTGGGTATTGGACGCATCTGCAATCGAAATTGCATGCATATAGGCATCCGAACCACGCGCACAGGTGATGTTATACTTTCTGTTGGCTACCAGTACGGAACATCCGTTGATGTTGGTCGTCTGGTCATACTTAATCTGCATCTCACCCTGCGCGGTATCCACATAAAGGACATCGCCATTTGTCTTATCACTGATCGTTCCTGTTATAGTAGAAGTCTTGGAAGTATCAATGGTAATTCCAACAGCTGCTCCGTTATAAGTAATCTTGGTTGCATGCCAGTAGCCGTCTGAACCATGTGAAATTGCTACGGAAAGCTTCGTCTCCGGCAGAAGAATTCTCGCCTCACTGACATCGGTACTGCTGTCAATCTTAATCTCCATCTTGCCATCCTTCGTGGATAACATTAAAAGCTCTGCTGTCGTTCCCGATGCAACCGTTCCCTGCACATTCGCAGTTTCTGCTGCATATACCTCTGTCTGCAAAAACGGTGTCAACAGCATTGTCACTGCCAGACACATTGCCAGACAGTTTCGCCATCCTGTCCATTTCTTCATCGTAAATACCCCTCCTATAATCTGTCGTTCATCAACTTTGTTGTAGTGGTTTTCATAATATTTTCCTTATGTAAACCATCGTACAACATAAGCTCAAAAAAAGCAACTTTTTTCCACATCCTGTAGAAAAAAATTGCTTTTAGTTCACATAAAATTTATAACAATCCACATATTACTGCAGTTCCTTATAAAACTGCTGCAGTAGAAAATCTATCACACACCGGTCGTATCAAAATCCGGAATAAAGCTCTCCTTTGCCACATCGCCCTCCTGGATAAAGGCATTGGTAATGCCAAGCTGCAATGCATAGTCCACGACCTGCTCATACTCCCGTGCGGTTACCTTACGCATGAGCTGCGGCTCCTGCTGTACGGCCTCCTCCAGTTCCTTCTGATTCCCCCTGTGTGAGGTAAGCTGTACCATCGGCGTGTACTGGTTCATCAGACTAATATAGATCTTATCCCCATAGGTTTCCCACAAATACTGCAGAACAGCTTTCGCATTTTTCTTATGTCCCGGCAGCAGTAAATGCCGGACAATTACCCCTCTTTGCATCATTCCCTCTTCATTAAAAAGAGGTTCTCCTGTTATTTTCACCATCTGTTCTAACGCGCGCTTCGCCACTTCCGGATAATCCCCTGCATGGGAAAGTCTCCCTGCCAGTTCTCCATCCATATATTTGAAGTCCGTAAGAAAAATGTCCACCAGCCCCTCTAATGCTGCAATCACATCGGCCTTTTCATACCCGCTTCCATTATATACAACCGGAATGCAAAGCCCTTGCTCCTTTGCCTTGAAAAGTGCCCATACTATATCCGGCAGATCATGATCCGGTGTCACCAGATTGATATTGGCTGCTCCCTGTGCCTGCAGCTCCAGAAAGATTTCTGCCAGTCTCTCCCTGCTGATTTCCTTTCCTCTTGTACCGGCTGCAATATCAAAATTCTGGCAGTACACACACCTTAAGTTACATCCCGAAAAAAATACGGCGCCCGAACCCCTTTTTCCGGAAATGCATGGTTCCTCCCACATATGTAGGGCCGCTCTTGCCACCCGCAGTGTCCCATCCATCTGACAAAACCCGGTCTTTCCTTCCTTCCGGTTCACCCCGCACTCTCTCGGACAAAGCCTGCATTCTTCATAAACTTTTTCAAACATACCCTATTCCTTATTTTCATCATTCACATCTGACTATATGCTGTATTTACCATATTCCTTTATATACTGTGCAAAAAAGGGTAATGCAAATGAAATATATCCTTGTCTTGAATTCAATATACCTCTTTTCACCAGGCGATCCCTATACATAGAATAACTTCCTGCTTTATCTCCCATAAGCTTTAGAACCTCTTCCCGTTTATACTCTTCTTTTTCAACCAGAAGTTCTGCTAGAAAACGATCCATTGCCGTCATTTCTTCCCATATTTTTTCATAAGAATACGCATAAAGTTCTGTCTTAAGTCTGAGTATTATATCATCCAATGTTTCATCATCACATTTCTTAAAATATAACACTCCCAATTCCTGAAAAGCATATGCATAACCCCGGGTAATAATTGCCATTTCACGGGCCTCATCAATGGCTGTATTAAGCTTATTTCTATATACTTCTGTCATTCTTATCATATTTAAAGGCTCTGTTTTTATTGTTGTCGCTCTTCTAAAAAATGTAAGATTTTTCACATTGCAAAGTTCCTGTATGTTCTCATATAACCCCGTACATACAAAATATACTGGATATCCCGCTCTGAGCCATTTTCCATATTCAGATGCAAATTTAATCATTTCTTCTGATTTTGATACTTCATCAATCCCAATCAAAATCTTCTTTCCCTTTTTCTGAACCGCTTGTACCATCAATTCAATTTCTACTCCGATATCAAAAAAAGCATCATTTGTCGCTTTTGTATATCCAAAACCTCCACCTGATCCCAACACGGTTGCAGAAATATTCACTCCCGTGGTTTTATCTACAGAACCATAGCCTTCCTTCACAAGCATTGCCGCTATCTGTCCCAGTATATCTCTGGTTGGATTTACATCAAAGACAAGCCAATCCCTATATTTGCTTTGATTAATTTTCAATTCCTCCTCTACTTTCGCCAGAATAACTGTTTTTCCAGATCCTCTGACTCCGGTTATCTTGTAAACAGACTCTGATGGATTATCATATGAAAAATTCTCTAATATCTCATCAATCATATTGATATGGATATATGTGGATTCCGGTGTTTTACTGAATGTAGTTGTAAATGGATTTTGCATGTGATTACCTCATTTATAATTATTTATACTTTTTCTATCTCTTTATACATTTTTATACTTTTTCTTTTATTTTATACTTTTTTATACTTTTTTCAAGTAGGTTTCCAACGAATATTTTTTTCTACTTTCTTACATAATTGTTTGTTATTCATTTTCTACACTTTCAATAACATTCAAAATTTGAATTCATTCCGATTTTGCACACTACAATCTGATTTTCTCAAATACTAACTATTACACACCTATTATAGACTATGTATATTTTTATATCTATTCCTCTCCCAAATATGTTATACTTTAATCAAGTATACCATCCGTGGTATACTTGTCCATTTTACCCATAATGGAACAAAACCACTGTACTTACCCAAATGTCAAGGAGTTAAACATTATTTTATGAACACCAAAGTTTTACACACCCTGGAATACGACAAAATCATTCAATTACTCATAGACAAAGCAACCTCTGCTCCCGGACGGGAACTGTGCCGCAGGCTCATTCCTTCCACGGATTTATCTGCGATTGAGGAGGCCCAGCAGGAAACAGGCGATGCACTCTCCATGCTGCTTACGAAGGGCTCTACTTCCTTTGGTGGCAACAGGGATCTGCAGTTTGCCATCAAGAGTCTGGAGATTGGCTCTGCACTCTCCATTCCGGAGCTTCTCGGCATCACAGGTCTTCTCCAGAATACCGCCCGCATTAAATCCTACGGACGTAAAGCCCGCGAAGAAGATGCCGACACCTCACTGACACCCTACTTTGAAGCGTTGGAACCGCTTACCAGAGTATCGGAGGAAATCAGCCGCTGTATTCTGTCCGAGGAGGAAATTGCAGACGATGCCAGCCCGAAGCTGAAATCCATCCGCCGTTCCATTGTTTTAATCGGAGACAAAATTCACTCCCAGCTGAACAGCATGGTGAACGGTTCCTACCGGACTTACCTGCAGGACAACGTTATTACGATGCGTAACGACCGCTACTGTATTCCTGTCAAAGCGGAATATAAGGGACAGGTCAAGGGTATGGTGCACGATCAGTCCTCGACCGGTTCTACCTTTTTTATCGAACCGGAAGCCATCGTCAATCTCAACAATCAATTGAAAGAGCTTTCCATTCAGGAAAAGGAAGAGATCGAAGCCATTCTCTTTTCCTTAAGTCAGCTCTGCGCCGAACACACGGAAGAGCTTGCCCGCAACCAACAGCTGATGACACAGCTTGACTTTATTTTTGCCAAGGCTTCCCTTGCACTTGACTTAAATGCAACAAAGCCGGTTTTTAATACCGATCACTATATCCAGATCCGGAAAGGACGTCATCCTCTCCTTCCTTCGAAAAAGGTGGTTCCGATTGATATCCATCTCGGAAAGGATTTTGACCTTCTGGTCATCACCGGCCCCAATACCGGTGGTAAAACCGTAAGCTTAAAAACCATCGGACTGTTTACCCTCATGGGTCAGGCAGGTCTTCACATCCCTGCGCTCGACCGCAGCGAGCTATCTGTTTTTACAGAAGTATTTGCAGATATCGGTGACGAGCAGAGCATTGAGCAGAGTCTCAGTACCTTCTCCTCCCATATGACCAGCATTGTTTCCATCCTCCGGAAAGCCGATGCCGATTCACTGTGCCTGTTTGATGAACTGGGTGCAGGAACCGATCCGACCGAAGGTGCCGCCCTTGCAATTGCAGTTCTGAACTACCTGCATGAGCGCGGAATCCGCACGGTTGCCACTACCCATTACAGTGAGCTTAAGGTCTATGCACTTTCTACCGATTTTGTGGAAAATGCCTGCTGCGAATTTAATGTGGATACCCTTTCTCCAACCTACCGCCTGTTAATCGGCGTTCCCGGAAAAAGTAATGCCTTCGCGATTTCCAAAAAGCTCGGGCTTCCCGATCATATCATCGAAGCTGCCACCGCACAGATCGGTACACAGGATAAAAGCTTTGAGGATCTGCTCTCCGATCTTGAGGAAAGCAGGATCACCATTGAGAAGGAACGCCGCGAGATTGCTTCTTATAAGGAAGAAATCAAAGCACTCCGCGAAAAGCTGCAGCAGAAGAACGAGAAAATTGATATGGCAAAGGACCGCATCTTACGTGAAGCCAATGAACAGGCTCGTGAGATCCTGCAGGATGCCAAGGAAACGGCCGATGAAACCATCCGGATTTTCCAGAAAGCCGGTCCCAATGTTTCTCTGAAAACGCTGGAAAAGGAGCGTGAAAAGCTCCGAGGTGAAATCGGTAAGAAGAACGACAAACTGGCACTGAAAACGGCTCCCACCAGATCCGGGAAAAAGGTCAGGGCTGAGGACCTCAAACTCGGTGATACCGTGAAAATCCTCTCCATGGGACTTGTAGGAACCGTCAGCACGCTTCCGGATCACAAAGGAAATCTGTTCGTACAGTGCGGCATCATGCGCTCCCAGGCAAATGTCAAGGATCTTGCTTACGGAGAAGCCAAAGCAGAGCCTGAAAAACCGGTTTTACAAAGAAGCCATACCGGAAGTGTGAAGATGGCCAAATCCATGCACGTTTCCGCTGAAATCAATCTTCTTGGCAAAACCGTGGACGAAGCGCTTGCCGAGCTTGATAAATATCTGGACGATGCCTACCTTGCCCATCTTCCTTCCGTCCGTGTCGTACACGGCAAGGGAACCGGCGCTCTCCGCAGTGCCGTACAGAACCATTTGAAGCGCATTAAATATGTGAAGAGCTATCGGCTTGGGGAATATGGAGAAGGCGATGCCGGTGTCACCATTGTCACCTTTAAGGAATAACTTTAATAATACGAAAAATTTCAACGATTTATTTTAATGATCTGTCAGAAGTTTTGAAATGGTAACTATTCAGGAAAGGTAGAATAATATATGGCTGCTAAACAGAAAATTTTAATTGTAGATGATGACAACAATATTGCAGAACTGATTTCACTTTATCTTACAAAGGAATGCTTTGAAACCATGATCGCCGGCGATGGCGAGACTGCACTTACACTCGCGGACAGCTTTGCCCCCAACCTGATCCTGCTTGATCTCATGCTTCCGGGCATTGATGGCTACCAGGTCTGCCGGGAAATCCGTGCCAAGTCATCCATTCCGATCATCATGCTCTCTGCCAAGGGCGAGATTTTTGATAAGGTTCTGGGATTGGAGCTCGGTGCCGACGACTATATGGAAAAACCGTTTGACTCCAAAGAACTGGTGGCACGTGTCAAGGCAGTTCTGCGCCGTTACAAACCGGCTGCTGCCGCACCGGAGGCTGCCGATATCCGATGTGTGGAATATCCGGATCTGATTATTAATCAGACCAACTACTCTGTCCTCTATATGGGACGCACGATTGAAATGCCGCCGAAGGAGCTGGAGCTTCTGTATTTCCTTGCCTCTTCCCCGAACCATGTATTTACCCGTGAACAGCTTCTTGACCAGATCTGGGGATATGAATACATTGGTGATACCCGTACCGTTGACGTACATATTAAGCGTCTGCGTGAGAAAATCAACGATCATGAACACTGGAGGATTGCCACCATCTGGGGTATCGGCTACAAGTTTGAGACGAAATAATTCATGAATGCTTATCGATGATAAGCAGCGAGGCTTTTATGAAAAAAACACTTTATCTGAAATTTATTCTGGCTTATATCATCTTCGGATTTTTTGGTTTCATGGTTGTTGCTACCTTTGTAAGCAGTATGACCATGGAGCATCTGAAGCGTGAAAAAGCAGATGCCTTGTATAAGGAAGCAACACTGATTGCCAACACCTACGCTTCCGACCTTTACAACAATGAAACCACTCTGGAAAGTGTGAAAAACCAGCTGGATGCGCTGGATACCTATCTTTCAGCTACCCTGTGGATCATTAACCCGTCCGGACGTCTGGTGCTCTGTTCCAATGAACCCATCAACGTGGAAAATGAAATTGTCATCGACAATTTTGACCCGACCATTACGGAAGGCTCCTACTACACCGTCGGGAATTTCTTTGATACCTTTACAGAGGAACAGTTGAGTGTCTTTGCTCCGATCACCTCCGATTTCAAGGTACGTGGATATGTAGTCATCCATTATCCGATGAGTAACCTCACCGCATCCTGTAACAGTCTGCTGAACATTTCCTATATTATGCTCGTCATTCTGTTTTTACTGTCATTGATTATCCTGATCTTTTTTACTGAGCTGGTTTATCTTCCTTTACGCAAAATCACGCAGGCAACCGAGCAGTATGCATCCGGCAACATGCACTATGAATTTCAGATCGACAGTGAAGATGAAATCGGATACCTTGGTGCAACCATTTCTTACATGGCAGGTGAAATTGCACGTTCCGAAGACGATCAGAAGAAGTTCGTGGCAAATGTTTCCCACGACTTCCGCTCACCCTTAACCTCCATCAAGGGTTATCTGGAAGCAATGCTCGATGGCACAATTCCTCCGGAGCTTTACGAAAAATATCTGAACATTGTATTGAACGAAACCGAACGGCTCCGTAAGCTGACAAACAGTCTGCTGACCTTAAATAACCTGAATACGAAGGGAATGCTCCTGGATATCAGCCGCTTTAACATCAACGCCGTCATCCGTAACACGGCTGCCTCCTTTGAAGGCACCTGCAGGAAGAAGATGATTGCCATTGAACTCATCCTCACCGGTGACGAGCTTTATGTCAAAGCTGATGTCGGGAAGATCCAGCAGGTATTGTACAACCTTCTCGACAATGCCATCAAATTCAGCCACGAGGATTCCATTATCAGGATTGAAACCACGGAAAAGCACAATAAGGTATTTGTCTCTGTAAAGGACAGTGGAATCGGTATTCCGAAGGACGAACTGAAGCAGATCTGGGAACGCTTTTACAAGTCCGACCTGTCCCGTGGCAAGGACAAGAAGGGAACCGGCTTAGGACTTTCCATTACCCGGGAAATCATCCGTTCCCATGGTGAAAACATTAACGTCATCAGTACAGAAGGCGTTGGCTCTGAATTTATTTTTTCACTTCCGGTTGCCGCAGACGAAGAGGATGAATACTAATCTCTCCGGTCAGATCAGAAGATACCACATTTATCATTCATTACAGAAAGAAGGAACAACATGCACATCATCTTACATCAGCCGGAGATTCCGGCAAATACGGGAAATATTGGAAGAACCTGTGTCGCCACCGGCACAGATCTTCATTTAATTGAGCCGCTTGGCTTCCAGCTTAACGAAAAGTCCATTAAACGTGCCGGCATGGATTACTGGGAGCATCTGAATGTCACTCGTTATATCAATTTTGAGGATTTCAAATCCCGGCATCCCGGCGCCAGAATCTGGATGGCCACCACCAAGGCGCAGCATGTCTATACGGACGTTTCTTTTGAACCGGACGATTATATTATGTTTGGAAAAGAAAGTGCTGGTATTCCGGAGGAAATTCTGATAGAATATTCAGACACGTGCATCAGAATCCCGATGTTGCCCACGATCCGGTCCTTAAACTTATCGAATTCGGTATCGATCGTTTTATACGAAGCACTCCGTCAGCAGAATTTCGAAAGTATGCAGCTTACCGGAGAGCTCCATCGTCTTCACTGGCCGGATTCCACTATGAAAACAGAATAAATGCACGAATATGAAACAATTGGAGTACCTTATGAGTCAGACTGGAATTTTAACCAAAGCAAAGAAGAAATTTATTGGAGATAAAGCCTTTTACCGTTATCTGATTTTTCTGGCCTTTCCGATGATTGTCCAGAACGGCATCACAAGCTTTGTCAGTTTCCTGGATAATATTATGGTCGGACAGATCGGAACAGAACCCATGTCCGGCGTTGCCATTGTAAATCAGTTATTTTTCGTATTTAATATCTGCATCTTTGGAGGCGTCTCCGGTGCAGGTATTTTCAGTGCACAGTTTTTCGGAAAAGGAGACTTTGAGGGACAGAAATATACCTTCCGTTTCAAATTGTACGCCTGTCTGCTGATCACTGCGATTGCCTGTGTGCTGTTTCATTTCCTGGATGAACCGCTCATTTCCCTCTACTTAAATGACGGAGGTTCTGTCGGTAATACCCGGCTTGCCCTGTCCTATGGCAAAGAATATCTTGCTATTATGATTCTTGGACTGCTCCCCTTTGCTGTTTCCCAGACCTATGTAAGTACGATCCGTGAAACCGGCCAGACCTTTGTACCGATGGTTTCCGGTATTGTTGCGGTGATTACCAACCTGGTCCTTGATTATGTACTGATTTTCGGTGCCTTCGGAGCACCGGAGCTTGGTGTAGCCGGAGCTGCCATTGCCACTGTAATCGCCCGTTACACGGAATGCCTGATTGTTGTTGTCTGGGCTCACCGCCACCTTTATAAGAATCCTTATCTTATTGGTGTGTATAAAGGATTACGCATCCCCGGATCCATTCTTGTCGATATTTTCCGTAAGGGACTGCCCTTAATGTTTAATGAAATGCTGTGGGCGGTTGGCATGGCCGTCATCGTACAATGCTATGCTGTACGGGGTCTTGAGGTGGTTGCTGCGCAGAATATTTCCTCCACAATTTCCAATCTGTTTAATATTGTTTATCTGCAGCTTGGAAACTGTATTTCAATTGTGGTTGGTCAGAAATTGGGAGCCGGTCAGCTCGAGGAAGCAAAGGATGCCGATAATAAGATCATCTTCTTTGATGTGGCGTGTTGTGCCTGTATCTCTGTCATTATGATCCTGCTCGGCGGTCTTTTCCCTGAAATCTATAAGACAGAACCCGGCATCAAGGCTCTTGCCAAAAACTTCATTATTATTTCTGCAATGGCGATGCCTCTGTGTGCCTTCTCCCACTGCAGCTATTTTACCCTGCGTTCCGGCGGCAAAACCATCGTCACTTTCCTGTTTGACAGTGTTTATACCTGGGTGGTCATGATTCCCTATGCCTTCGTTCTATCACGCTTTACCACGCTTTCCATCACGATGGTATTTTTCCTTGTCAGCTTTACAGAAATCATCAAGGTCATCATCGGCTTCTTTATGATTAAGAGTAATGTCTGGCTGCAGAACATTGTGAATTCTTATTGACCGGATGATAAATCCTCATTCAGATTCTTCTGCTGCTCCTGTTCTTTACGGAGTTCCTTTTCTGCCTTGTTGCGGATCCGGAGCTCTTTAAAGAACTGGGTCAGCATATGGGAGCATTCTTCTTCCAAAATTCCCCTTGTCACCTTCACCTGATGATTAAACTCAGGCATTTCCAGAATATTTAAAATGGATCCTCCACAGCCTGCCTTCGGGTTCATACTGGCCATAACCACTTCATCGATTCTTGCCTGTACAATTGCTCCGGCGCACATCTGGCATGGCTCCAGCGTCACATACAGTGTACATCCCTCAAGCCGCCAGTCCCCCAATTTCCTGCTTGCCTTATTGATTGCGGTAATTTCCGCATGCGCCAATGTATTTTTATCCGTATTCCGGCGGTTATATCCTCTTCCGATAATTTTTCCTTCATGCACGATCACGCAGCCAATCGGCACCTCACCCAATGCGTAGGCCTTCTTCGCCTGCCGTAATGCTTCCTTCATGTACTTTTCCTGGTCGGTTAGTTGTGTTGTTTTCACCAGAACCTCCTGGTCATAGCTATAGTTTGCTTATTCTCCGCTCATTCCTCGCAGATGCACCTTTCCTTCCATCCCCGGAATATGGTTCAGGCGCTCCGCAATTCTTTTGATCTCTGCTTCTTCATAAGCATGAAAAATCATATGCTTTTCCACAGAGCCTTCCATTTCTGCAATCAGTTGTCCACTATCCTCAAACTGTTGTAAATAATAGGCGGAACATCCGGCAATCCACACACAGATCTCCTGAAGCACCTGTTGTGTATGAAATTCTTTTACAACCGTTGTCCGGAATTCATAAGGAATACCGGAGTTTTTCAGCAGCTCCACAGACTGCTGCACAGCCTTCACAGGAAAAGCATTATCAGATGCTTCTGCATACGCTCCTTCTACGGCAAGCCCTGTTGTCTCCTGATATTTTCCGGGCGCATTCTTGATGTCCATTGCCACATAATCAATCTGCTTCTTTCCGATCAATTCCTCCAGCATATGTGGATGGGAACCGTTCGTATCCAGTTTTACTGCCAGCCCTAATTCCTTAATTTTGTAAATGAAGTCCGGAAGATCCTGTTGAATGGTCGGTTCTCCACCGGTAATGCAGACGCCGGACAGAATATGTTTACGCTTTTTAAGAAAACCAAGGATATCCTCTTCCGTATAATGCTCCTGTGTCAGCGGGCTTAATACCAGTCCCCCGTTATGACAGAACGGACAACGAAAATTGCAGCCTCCGGTAAATACCGTTGCTGCAACTCTTCCAGGATAATCCAATAATGTTGTTTTATTTAAACCACTGATTAACATTGTATAACTCCCATTGACAAAGAATCAAAAAACACATATACTAAATAAGTCTGAACCGTGCAGCTCTTGTTTGTAAGGAGCTGCTATGGCTGCCCGGAGTAAGTGGCGTTAACGATTGGGTCTTACGCAATGGAGACTGCGAACCGTGTCAGGTTGGGAACAAAGCAGCACTAAGCAGAACCTGCCATGTGCCGTAAGGGTGCCTGATCTCAGTTAACTGCTTTGGTAACGCGTAGCAGTTCCTTATGGACAAAGCCCACGGTTCTTTTAATACATCAATTGCTTACCTTCAATGTCCATATTGCCTTATTGGGCATTCCTTTGAAACCGTTATACTAGTACACCGATTTCTAAATAACTGCACCATATAACTTGCCTGTTTTCCCAATTGTACTATTTCAAAACCCTTGACGTAGCCCGCTACGCCTGCGTTTTTGAAACAGCACACTTGAAAAAACATTCTACGTTTTATAGTGCAGTTATTTAAGAAACGCTGTACCAGTCAATCCCTGCGTGCCGCTTTCTTGGCCTTCTTCATTTTATACATTTCCTGGTCTGCGGTCTCAATAATTTCCTCAATATCCAGATCCGGTGCCGGCTCTACAATGGTATACCCCATACTTGCTTCCAGTGTATACTCGTGGTTCGAATTTGCATTATAATTCTCGATTCCTGTCTGGATCTGGGAAATATAGTTCTTCGCATCTGCATCTGTGTAACCTTTGGACAGAATAACAAATTCATCTCCACCATACCGCATCAGCAGCTCACCATGCTTACGTACCTGATTCAATACATTGGCCATTGCCTTAATATATGCGTCACCTTCGTCATGTCCATACTGATCATTGACCTTCTTCAGACCATCCAGATCAAGAAACAACACAAATAACGGCTTACCTCGTTCCTGTGCCTCTTTTACAATTGCAGAAGAGAACTTGAAGAATCCGGCACGGTTAAAGATACCGGTCAATGTATCATATACCCACATGCGGTTCAGTCTCTCAACCATCGCATTCATAACTTCCTGCTTCCGCACGTTCTCTAAGGCATTATTAATATTCATAATAAACAAATGAAACCAGGAGCTGTCAATCAGGAGACGGCTCTTTCCCAGTACGCAGTATCCATAGGTTCTTTCCTGATAATGTACCGGAACGATGGTATAAAGCATACTTCCGTCATGTTCCTTGTATTTCTCAGGAAGCAATTCGTTTACATGAAAACGTCCGTAGGTCTCAAAATGTCCATTCCGGTAAGCAATCGGAACTGTCGCATCCTTCGGATACGTCAGTAAATCCGTATTTCCGGCCTCGGTATTCAGATGAGACATAATATCGGTATTAATGGAATTCGTGTTATATCCCAGGCAAAGGTAAAACTCCTCCGGATCTAACATGGCAATATATTTACGAATCTTCTCAAACAGATCCTTCTGTGTCTCCACCCCTACAAAGTCTGCAGAGGAAGCTTTAATAATCTCCGTATAGGTGGTAGTCTCAATTCGATCCTGTGCCAGCTTCCTGCGGAGTTCTGCAAAGTCTTCCTTCGTATCGCACCTGCATCCACAGCTTTCGGCAAACACCGGCCAGGAAAGAAGCTGCTCACTGCCAATCTTAGGCTTGCCGGCGATCTCATCCATCAGATAGGTATATGCCTTACGTCCCAGCTCCTTCTCCGGACGCTGTACACTCGTAATACGGGGTGCATGGTTCTGTGCCTCATAAATATTATCATATCCGGTAATCATGATATCCTCCGGTATACGATACCCACGCCTTTCAAGTTCGTACAGGGCTCCGAGTGCCATCTCATCATTTGCTGCCATAATAGCATCCGGCATATCCAGTCCGGAATCTGCAAAAAATTCCACAGCCTCCATTCCACTCTTAGGATGGTAATCACCAAAATAAATCCGATGATCCTCAATCTCCATTCCATGCTCTTCCAGTGCCTTCTTATAGGCATTCAACCGTCCTTCTCCATCAAAATTTCCCTCCGGACCGGAAATAAAGTTGATGGTTTTCGCACCATGCTTTTCAACAAGATGATTGATCAACAGTGTAATCCCATTGTCATTCTCCATACTAAGATTCGCCATACCCTCAACTTCCAGTGTCAGATTAACACAGGGTACTCCGGCATCATGCACCTTCTGAACAATATTTGCAATCGTCTCAGCATTATATAACGTATCACCATGAATAATGACACCATCATAGTTCGTAAAATCGGGGAGCTTATAGATTTCCATCTCTCCGGTAATAAACTGTGTTGTTGAATAAGACCACACATCACAGCTAAATACATAGACGTCCGCCTGATCTTCTTTTGCCTTCTCAATAATTCCATTCAGAATCCGTTTCTGGCAGTCAAAACGGATTCCCCCCATAATAACCGCAATTTTCATAGCAATCCCTCTATCGTAAGATAGTTCTTTTTTACTATTTCCATTATACAATTCTATGACACGATTCGCAAGTAATAACCAAATTTTCCATTATCTGACTTGCCATCACACCAGAATTGTGGGAAGCCGAACATCTCTGCAACAAGCTTCTCTTTCTCGTAATATACACCGGGAACCCCCACTCCGAACTGTCTCACCTTTTCATCCACACGGAATAGTAATAAATATCCATAATTCATCAGGCCATGCACTAAAAAGCTATTCTGCAGGATATGTTTCATTGATTCCGGGAGTACTGCAAAATTTCCCTTATTAACACGATAGACTTCTCCAAGCTCCCTGCAGGCCTCCACCTTGTGACAGGAACTACGTATCTGCTCCCATTCCTGATCAATCTGATGGTCCCTGTCTTCTCCGCATGTCCGGATCTGTAGTTTCCTTTGCTGTTCCTCCCTTTCCTGTTTATCCTCTTCCTGCTTATCTTCTTCCTGGTTATCCTTTTCCTGCTTATCTTCTTCCTGCTTATCTTCTTCCTGTTTGTCCTCTCTCCGTTTATTTTCTGTAGCAGTAACAGCTAACTCCTGCTCTTCTGTTTTATCCGCATTGGTATCTGCTGCATCCTCTCTTAAGTCCCGATTTATCTGCCTGAGAATTATTTCTTTTTCCCTGATCTGGAGTTGTAATTCTTCTTCCTCCGCTTTTGAAACCAACGCTGCTGCATCATTTTCGTCCTTCCACTGGATTTCCATTGTCCACTGCTCTTCGATCCGTGTGAGCCTTACGCTTCCCAGCAGTTTCTTTTTTTTATTCTGTTTTTCCGCATTTTCTGCATAAAGATAATAATTTTTTCTTACCAACATAAAAACTCCATACAATGAATATAGTCTGTACTACTATATTCATTGTATGGAGAAATCTTTACCTGTTCTTAATAAAATACAGACCTTAAATTCCATTCTGTGCTTCAAGATAACACATGTAATCATAGACCATCATGGCAATCTTAAAGGTCAGCGCATCATCAAAGGTACGCACATCCAGTCCGGTTGCCTTCTGCAGCTTCTCAACACGGTACACAAGCGTATTACGATGAATAAATAACTGTCTGGAGGTCTCTGATACATTCAGATTGTTCTCAAAAAATTTATATGCTGTGGATATAATCTCATCATCCAGGCTGCCCGGATCGGTATCTCCAAAGATCTCTTCCAGGAAGATCTTGCAAAGATTGGTCGGAAGCTGGTAAATCAGTCTTCCAATGCCAAGTGTCGCATAGGAATTTACACGCTTCTCCGCATAAAAGATCTTGCCGACATCAATCGCCATCATTGCTTCCTTATAGGACTTGGAAACATCCTTCAATTCCTGCACAATGGTTCCATATGCCACACGGACATTCGTCATAGCCTCCGCACTGATTGTATCCACAATGCTCTGCGCCACCTGATGAATCTCTTCATAACCCTCTTCAGGCTCCAGGCTCTTAATCAGAATAACGTTGTTCTCATCTACCGCAGTAACAAAATCTCCCGATTGTGAAGAAAACATACTGCGAAGCAGTTCTGCTATCGTGCTGTCCTTCTCCTTATCCGCTTCAACCAGAAGTACAACACGTGGTACTGCAACCTCTACATGAAGCTTCTTCGCCCGGTTGTACACATCAACCAACAGCAGATTATCCATTAACAGATTCTGGAAAAAGTTATTCCGGTCAAAACGCTCCTTATAAGCACTCTGCAGCTGCAGCAGCTGGCTGACCGCAATTTTACCAACCATGTAGCTTTCATCACCACTTCCACGTGCGACTAACGCATACAGTAATTCTCCTTCTTCCGATACTTTCAAAAGATGATGAATTCCAATCACCTGACTGTCCGCAGGAGAAGCAATGAAATACCGGATCATGTCTCCCGTAACCTCTTCATTGTCAAAGGTAGAAACCACCTCGATTCCATCTGCATCATAAATGCAAAGATCTACTTTGGTAATATTATGAAGTTCCTCAATACAGTTTGCCAAAACCTGAGTAGATATCATCTCTTTACTCCTTTACATTTTTCAGGGCACCTTCGGCTCGCTTTCGCTAAGTCCCCTACTTGTCCCTCTCACTAAACTCATGCTGCGCTTTGCTTGCATTCGTTAAGTGTTCCGGACTGGTTCGCACTAAGCTTAAGCTTCGCCTTTGGCTCGCTTTCGCTAAGTGCTCTACACAAAAGGGATGCCTTTTGGCATCCCTCTCATATACATCATACTAGTTTGTAATAACCTGTTCTGTTTCCTTATCGAATACATGAATCTTTTCAACATCGAAAGCGAACTTAACAGTATCGCCAGGTCTAGCTGTTGTACGGGAATCAACTCTTGCCGTGATCGGGAACTCAGCCAGATCAAAGTATAAGTAAACTTCAGCACCAAGTAATTCATATACCTTAATTGTAGATTCAAATACACACTTGGATGTCTCGATGAACATTTCGGAATCATATACATCTTCAGGACGAATACCAAATGTAACTGTCTTTCCAGCGTAACCGCCTTCAATCAGCTTCTTGGACTTAGCCGGAGGAAGCGGAATGCTGTTTCCTGCAACCTTAAGGCTTGCAGTGTCACCATTTACTTCTACGGTAGCATCTAAGAAGTTCATCTGAGGTGATCCCATGAATCCTGCTACGAATAAGTTGGTCGGCTTCTCATATAAGTTCTGAGGAGTATCAACCTGCTGGATTACACCATCCTTCATAACGACGATTCTATCACCAAGGGTCATAGCTTCTGTCTGGTCATGTGTTACGTAGATGATGGTTGTACCTAATCTCTGATGTAATTTAGCGATCTCGATACGCATCTGCACACGTAACTTGGCATCCAGGTTGGAAAGAGGTTCGTCCATAAGGAATACCTTAGGATTACGAACGATTGCACGTCCCATGGCAACACGCTGTCTCTGACCACCGGAAAGAGCCTTCGGCTTACGATCAAGAAGAGGTGTTAAATCAAGGACCTTAGCTGCTTCCTTAACCATCTTATCAATTTCATCCTTCGGTACTTTTCTTAACTTAAGACCGAAAGCCATATTGTCATATACAGACATATGAGGATACAGAGCGTAGTTCTGGAATACCATCGCGATATCTCTATCCTTCGGCTCTACATCGTTAACTACTCTGTCACCGATCTTCAGTTCACCGGAGGAAATATCTTCCAGACCTGCAATCATACGAAGTGTAGTAGACTTACCACATCCTGAAGGTCCTACGAAGATGATAAACTCCTGATCCTTGATTTCAAGGTTGAAATCCTTAACAGCTTCGAATCCGTTAGGATAAACCTTGCAAATATTCTTTAATGATAAACTTGACATTTTATTTGCCTCCTTAAAAATAGTTACGTCTTTAAAATCTATGATTAGTATACATGAGATTGTACTTTTTGACTATGCCACTATTCCACAAATTTTTTCCCCCACATTGTAAAAAGTGTTGAAATTCAAAGGACTTTTCCTCTTACAATGGCAACCTGACTAAAAAAGTACTTTTTTCATAGGCAGATTGTACATGTACTATTTACGGTCACGGTCATCGAAGAATGCAAGCTGGTTTTTGCCTCGTTTCTTTGCCTTGTAAAGTGCAGCATCAGCTGCCTTATACAACGTTTCAAAATCAGATCCGTCTGCCGGAAATACTGCCGCACCGATACTGGCTGTAGCAGAATACTTCACGTAATCGCCAACCTGAAAATGCCTGAAAAAATATTCCAGCTTCTGCGCCTCACGGATCGTATTGCTGTCATCCTTGAGATTTTTCAGGAAGATTGTAAATTCGTCACCGCCGGTCCGGCCGATAATATCCGTCACACGGAAATTCACTCCGATCTGTCTTCCCAGCTCCCGTAATACCTCATCGCCGAAGGCATGCCCCATCGTATCATTGATCTTCTTGAAATTATCAATATCCAGTACGAACATGACTGCCAGTGAATCGGGATAATCCGCCATGTATTCCTTGATCCGGCGTTCAGTGGCAAGCTTATTTCCAAGACCGGTAAGCAGATCGCTGTCTGCCTTTTCCTCAAGCTGCTTATTGCTCTTTGCCGCAGTAATACGGGCCATAAAGTTAATTATTACAATCAGTAGAACTCCGAGGGCGATGGTAATAATAATCCAACCCAGTTTCATCATCAGCTTCTTCGCCTGACGCTGTTCCATATAGTTCACATAGCTCTGATGCACACCTGCAGCCAGACACCATTTATGAACCGGCGCATAAACAACGGTTCTTTCTTCTCCATCCACAGTAAATGCAAGACATCCGGTCTGTCCATCGCCTGCCTTCTGGCCGGCAACAGTTGCCCTTGCCAGATACGGCTTATCCGCATTATTCCAGAAATCCCGGGTTTTAAAAAACGAAGAGGTTTCATCCGTTGTAACAATCACGCGGCCTTTTTCATCTAAGAGCGTTATAAATGTGGCATTGCCAAACGCATCCTTCATATTGATCATGCTGCGGATCTTCTGAATCGGATAATACATCACAATCTTCTGTCCCTGTCCCTCCGCAGGAACAATCATTAAAACTGCCTCTGTTCCGGTAATCCCGTCATTGCTCACATAACGGTAAGAGAACTGTGTTGCCTCGCTTACCCACTCATAGTAGTTAGCATCATTAAGCAGTAAGACTCTGCCGTCATGAAGAATGGCGCTGCCATCGGGCCGGAACACCAGTGCTTCGTAAACTTCAGTCTGTTCCACTGCAAGATTCAGTAATTCCTTTACCTCTCCGGGCTGTCCGGTACCAGAGGATACCATTGAACAGATCATTTCTCCCACCGTATGGATTTTTTCAATTTCCTGCCTGAGCTTTTCTGTGTAGAGCTCTACCTCATTCTGCATACTCTGTTCAAAGTTACTGGCAATTCCTGCATTGACAGTTTTGGAAAAATCTGCAAACAGCACAGCCAGTACGGAAAATAAAACAATCAGTGGGCAGATCCATTGGAATAAAATCCTTTTCCATTCGTTCTTCATGATATTCTCCCATACACACCAGATAGTTATTCTTATGCCTTCCCGGTTCCTACTATCCCTATTCTTCCGACGTTTTCTTTGTTTCTTCTATTCCCTCAGCAGAACCTTCCCCTGCTGTTACATCCTTCTCCTGCATATCTGTCTCATCTGTTTCTTCCAAAGCCTCTGCATCTTCCTCTACCGGTATACTCCAGTCATCGGCATCCTTCACATCCTGTTCCGGCTCGAACTTCCTGAAGGTCTTATTATACAAAAAAGCATTCAACAGTGCCGGACCGGACATTCCGAAGCAGAAGGTAACCGGCATGATCTGTGGCACCCAGAAAATAATAATCAACGGCAGTGCCCAGCACGCTACCATTAAAATGGTCTTGGGAAGAATCATAATCCCCATCAGTGCAGAGTTCTTAAGTGTCATCTTCACGCTGTTATCAAATTTTGCAAGTAACGGAAAAGCCAGTGTCAGAGCAAGTACTGCCAGAATGGCTACACCGATTAGCAGAAGGCTCATCCAGGACGGAAGACTGTTTTGTGCATTCCGGATTATCCAGAAATCCGCTGCAAAAATAATAATCAGCAGCACTTCAATCAGCCAGATTACAGTTGCCTGTTTGAAATTCTCTTTAAAAGATTTAAAAAAGCTTTTTACAATGTAGCATTCTTCATCACGTACAATCTTAAGTACCACATAATGCAGGGCTGTCATCGATGCACCGACCGTAATAATCGGCAGACAGCAGAAAAATGCCAGAAGATTCACAATAATCAGATCGGCCATTTTGGTTAAAGCAACCATGACCGGACTGTCTAAATTAAAAAAACGTCCCATTTTTACTTCCTTTACAAGTTTAGTCTCATTGGGGTATAGATGATGCCGCTGCTATGTGTCTGCAGTCCAACATCGTGAAACCCGATTTTGTGGTAAAATCCGACCGCATACGGTGATGCATTCACTGACACGGCAATCTTACCAAGTTCCTGTTTTACATAATCGGCCATTGCCATAACAAGGCTCCGTCCGATTCCCCGATAATGATACTCTTTATCTACAAATAGCAGCGAAATATGACTCTCATTCCGGAGAGCAATCATACCGGCCATATGCTCTCCGTCATAAGCTCCCATCACCTGATACATTCCTCTGTCAAACATTCTTTTCAGATTTGTATCGGTGATAAAGTCCTTAAAATTCGCTATTCCCTCTTCAGAATAATCAGCGGCCTCAAACTTCAAAAATGTTTTCCATGCCAGTGCCATAGCGTCATCCCATTCGTTCTGCCCGATAAAACGGATCTCATAGGATGTATCATTTTCCCTGATCATATTATAGTCCTTTTTCCGCCGGGTGTCTAGTCCTTTGGTACTATTTCCCTCGTTTGAAGTAACAACTATTTACTCCTGTTTAAAAATTCCCTGTAAGGTATCCGTCACCGACTCCTTCAGATAATCCGCAAAGCTCTCTGCCGCATTTGCAGCAGCAGCCTTTACTGCATTCGTCATGGCTTCGTTCACATGATCCACACAGTCTTCCCCGTACTTTTCATAAAGGCTCTTTGCCTCATCAATCACGGTGTCCGGAGAGAAACCGAACTGCTCAAGCTGATCCACCGTATCCACAATTTTCTGTGCATCCGCTTCACTGATTTCCACACCGAACTGCTCCTTGCCTTCCTGCAGCGCATCCTTCAGACCTTCCCGTGAATCGAGTGCTCCGCTGTCAAGCTTGTCCCTGACAAAATCAAGCACCTGGTTCGCCGTATCCGCATCCACATTTTTCACAAGCTGTCCAAACTGCCCCGTCATTTCTCCTACTGCCGCAGAATAATCCACGGAAGCGCTTTCCTTCCGGGCTGTATAACGCTGCCCGAGCACGACCATATACCCCGCTGTTCCCAGCATCAGGACAAATAATAAACATAAGAAAAACTTTTTCACTAATACTCCTCTACGCGCTCCATAACCCATGCATAGATGTCGTCAAAAATCTGCTGTTTTATGGGCTCATTCAAGATTTCGTGTCTGCAGCCTTCGTACAGCTTCAGGGATGTCCGCTTCATTCCGACTCTCTTAAAGTCCTCCTGAGCTTTACGTACTCCCTCACCGTAATTTCCAACCGGATCATCCGTTCCTGCAATGAAGAGAACCGGCAGATCCTTCGGCATCTCCTTGAGGTTTTCATCCTTATTCAGGCGGTCCAACAGGGTAAACAAAGTCCGGAAGCCATTTAATGTAAAGGTGAAACCACACATCGGTTCATCCAGATACTTCTGAACTTCCTTTTCATCCGTACAAAGCCAGTCAAATGCCGTTGCCGCTTCCACGATTTTCTTATTATAATTGCCAAATGCCAGCTTATCGATTCCCTTCGCCACATGACCGGCTCCGAGGAAAAGACGCTGTACACGTTCGATCATCAGACAAAGCTTCACCAGAGCCTTCGGCTGGGAACCGGTACCACAGATAATCGCTCCCTGAATTCCTGTCCCGTAACGGAACAGATAGTTTCTGGTGATAAAGGAACCCATACTGTGTCCTAAGATCACATACGGGATTCCCGGATACTCCTCCTGATTCATCTTCTTCAGGCGGTGTACATCCCGCACGACAACCGTTGCCGGATCCTGTTCACAGAAGAACCCGTATTTCCCATTTTCGCCGACACTTTTTCCATGTCCGAGATGATCCTCTCCGGTAACCATGATCCCCTTCTCTCCCAGATACATGGCCATCGGCTCATAGCGCTCCACGAACTCCGCCATTCCGTGGACAACCTGCAGAATACAACAGATTTTGCCCTCCGGAACCCAGCGTACCGCGTGGATCCTGGATTTTCCATCCCTTGAATCAAATAAAAACTCTTCTTTTTTAACCATAAGTGCCCCCGCAACCTGATGTTTTAGCTGATTTCTGCTCCTGCCGGCATTTCCTTCTCCGGTGTCAGAAGTGCCAGATTCCCCTCTGCATCCTCTGCACAAAGCAGCATTCCTTCTGAAAGAACTCCTGCAAGCTTTGCAGGCTTTAAGTTCACCAGAACCATCACCTTCTTACCGACCATCTCCTCTGCACTGTAGTGCTGCTTAATGCCGGAAACAATCTGCTTTATCTGACTGCCGATCCTCACCTGTGAGCATAAAAGCTTCTTGGACTTCGGAACTTCCTCACACTTGATAATTTCTCCTATCTGGAACTGCATTTTAGCAAAATCATCAAAGGTAATTTCTTCCTTCGGTTCGATATCAATCACATTTTCTTCTACTGCTTCCCCATTTTCCCCTGCGGCCTGTGCCTTGCGTTCTGCATACATGGCGTTGACCTTTTCCATCACTTCTTCGACCTTCAGTCTTGCAAAAAGAATTTCCGGTTCTGCAGTTACCTTATTTCCGCTTTCATAAAGGCCGAACTTCTCACAGTCTTCAAAGCTTCTGACGGAAGTATTGAGCTGCTGTACGATCTTCTTTGCGGTAGAAGGCATGAACGGCTCAAGTAAGGAAGCGCCGGTTGCAATACTCTCTACCAGATTGTATAAAACGGTGGAAAGACGATCCATGTTGGCCTCATCCTTGGCAAGTACCCACGGCTCTGTTTCATCAATATATTTGTTGCAGCGTTTGAACAGTGCAAAAATCTCCGTGATGGCATCTGCCACACGCAGCTCGTCCATCTTCGCAGATACTCTCTTATAGGTACCTGTTACGACTGCCTTAAGGTCTTCATCCATCTCACCGGTAACCTTCTTGTCTGCTACTATACCGCCAAAATATTTATTGCTCATGGAAATTGTACGATTCACCAGATTACCGAGTGTATTGGCAAGCTCGGCATTGGTACGCTCCGTTACAAGCTCCCATGTAATGTTCCCATCATTATCAAACGGCATCTCATGCAATACATAGTAACGGACAGCATCGACACCAAAGAAGTCTACCAGGTCATCAGCATAAATCACATTTCCCTTGGACTTACTCATCTTATCGTTATTCATCAATAACCAGGGATGACCAAATACCTGCTTCGGCAGAGGCTCTCCCAGTGCCATCAGGAAGATCGGCCAGTAAATGGTATGGAAACGGATAATATCCTTACCTATCAGATGAAGGTCTGCGGGCCAGAGCTTCTTATACTGCTCAGAGCTGTTGCCCTCACAATCATAGCCGATACCGGTAATGTAGTTCGTCAGTGCATCCAGCCATACATAAATAACATGCTTGTCATCAAAGTCTACCGGAATTCCCCACTTAAAGGAGGTTCTCGATACACACAGATCCTGCAGTCCCGGTAATAAGAAGTTGTTCATCATTTCATTCTTACGGGATACCGGCTGGATAAATTCCGGATGGGTATTGATATGCTCAATCAGCCGATCTGCATATTTGCTCATCTTAAAGAAATATGCCTCTTCCTTCGCCGGCTTTACTTCTCTTCCACAGTCCGGACACTTGCCATCCTTTAACTGGGATTCGGTCCAGAAGGATTCACACGGTGTACAATACATTCCTTCATAGGAGCCCTTATAGATATCTCCCTGATTATACAGTCTCTTGAAAATCTTCTGTACCTGCTTCTCATGCGGTTCGTCCGTAGTACGGATAAATTTGTCATAAGAGGTGTCCATCAGATCCCACAAGCTGCGGATCGTTGCGGCTGTCCGGTCAACAAATTCCTTCGGTGTAATTCCGGCTTCCTGTGCCTTGATTTCAATCTTCTGGCCATGCTCGTCGGTTCCTGTCTGGAAGAACACATCATAGCCGTCTTTTCTCTTAAATCTGGCGATACTGTCTGCCAGAACGATTTCATAACTGTTTCCTATATGCGGCTTCCCCGAAGTATACGCAATCGCAGTCGTAATATAATACTTTCCTTTATTGCCCATAACATTCCTTTCCTGTGTATTCTTATACACATTACGTAACTATGAAAATGGAAAGATGCATGCATTTGCAAAACAATTAAGGGTTTGCAAAAACAATTTGCATGATTCTGCATAGTTATTTTAATATTATCGAAAATGCTCTGTAATGTCAATTCTTCAGCGCCTCCAAATTCAAAAAAGTGGTAACAGTACAATCCGGCAACTTATGAATGGGCATGGCTGGATTGTTACAAAAATGTAACAGTTCACGGGATACCGGTCTGTTGCATTTTCTGCACCTGTTGCATTATACTAAATAATAAACACAGTATGTAAACCCGAAGCCCAATGATATTGACAAAAGGAGATCCGACAGAACGATGCTGCAGCAGATCCGTTTTTTTCTGACAAATGAATATTACACATCCCTTGAGCCAGGGCTTGATGAAATATGTGCTGCTGCCATGAACGGAATACCGGAAGGAGCAGTCCTGCAGCTTTCCTTTACCCCGATCCCCGAAAAAGAGTTTACTTCATCCTTTGACGCATTGTCCACACTCTCTCCCGCAGAGCCTGTCCCCGCAGATAAAAAAATCTGTGACAGGGAACATTTCCTTGCTGTCACGGATTCATCTGTCGTACTGCACCGCCTTTTATCAAAGGGATATTATGCAATTGCACTTTATCACGAAACAAATCATTCCGAAGACTTCTCCGGAACTCCCTATGCGGTGGAGGATCTGTTTTCGATGACCTATGATTCTTACGAAAAAGCCTACGAGCGGCTTGCCGGACTTCCCTGGCAGATCCTAAAAACCCCGCATCTTACCTTACGGGAAAGCACCGTTTCTGACGTGGAGGATTTTTACCGGATCTATCAGGACCCTTCGATCACGAAATATATGGAGAGGCTTTTTCCGGACAGGGACGAAGAACGATCTTATATGAAGGACTACATTCAGAAGATTTATGGCTTTTACGGATTCGGCTTATGGAGTGTCATTCACACGGTTACCGGAACCGTCATTGGAAGAGCCGGCTTAAGTGTAAGGGAAGGCTATGAGATTCCCGAACTCGGATTTGTAACGGAGGTCGCCTTCCAGCATCAGGGCTATACTTACGAAATCTGCGAAGCGATTCTCCGCTACGCACGGGATGAACTGGAATTTCCACAGGTACAGGCTTTCTGCCATCCGGAAAATACTGCTTCCCTCCATCTTCTGCAAAAGCTTGGCTTTACATACGCAGGTGAAGATCTTCTTCAAGGTATTCCGCATGCAAGATATATTGTCAGTCTCCCAAAATCATGCTAAACTAATAGCTGATTGCTGTTCAGTACCTGAACGACAGATCTCTCAAATAAATTCTTTAAGGATAAGAAAGGAATACAATTATGGCACAGAATCCTGTTGTTACATTTACTATGGAAAACGGCGATGTGATGAAGGCAGAGCTTTATCCTGAAATCGCACCTGCTTCTGTCAACAATTTCATCAGTCTGATTCAGAAAAACTTCTACGATGGTCTGATTTTCCATCGTGTCATCCGCGGCTTTATGATCCAGGGCGGTGATCCGGAAGGTACCGGCTGCGGCGGTCCGGGATACAGCATCAAAGGTGAATTTTCACAGAACGGCTTCAAGAACGATTTAAAGCATACCGAAGGTGTTCTTTCCATGGCAAGAAGCATGATGCCTGACTCTGCAGGCTCCCAGTTCTTCATTATGCATAAGAACAGCCCGCACTTAGACGGCTCCTATGCTGCCTTCGGTAAGATTATCGAGGGTATGGACGTGGTAAATAAGATTGCGGAAACTGCTACCGATTACAGCGATCGTCCGTTAGAGGATCAGCGTATGAAGACCGTTACCGTTGAAACCTTCGGTGTCGATTATCCCGAACCGGAGAAGTACTAAGCACAAGGGTCTTAAACCATTTCAAAAGAAAAAGAACCCCGGATGCCCAATCACAGACATCCGGGGTGAATTTTTCTTAATTTTCTTCATGCAGCAGACTCATCTTTAATTCGAACATTGCGGGACTCATGTCCAGATAGTGCGTATGTGCATTTTCAAAACGCTGCTCTTCCTCCCAGATTTCATTTTCAAGCTGATCCTTCACATACTGGCGGATTTCCTCAATATCCGGAAGATCATAGATCCGTTTTCCCTTTTCAAAAATTGGCACCTGAAGCTTCTTAAAACGACATCCAACGAAGCTGCGGTTCTTCCAGTAGTTCACCGGATCCACATAACGTACCGGATCAAAATCCCGAATCTGCTCTCCCTTAACTGCAAGGTAGTCCGCAACAGCCTTTCCATTCTCATCATACACACGATAAACTTCTTTGATTCCGGGATTTGTAATCTTTTCAGCAGTTTCCGAAATCTTAATCTTTGGTATGAATTTTCCATCCTTTTGTATCGCAACAAGCTTATACACTGCACCGAATACCGGTGTTGAGGAGGAAGTAATCAGCCTCTCTCCCACGCCATAGCTGTCGATCTTTGCGCCCTGACGATTCAGGGAGGAAATGGTATACTCATCAAGACTGTTGGATGCCACGATCATACAGTCCGAAAGCCCTGCTTCATCCAGCATCTTCCTTGCCTCCTTGGACAGATAGGCAAGATCTCCGGAATCGAGACGGATTCCAATCAGCTTTTTACCCATCGGCTCCAAAACCTCTCTGGCCGTCCGGATTGCATTCGGGACGCCGCTCTTTAACACGTCATACGTGTCAACCAATAATACCGTTCCATCCGGATAGCTTTCTGCATAAGCCTTAAACGCATCATATTCACTGTCAAAGGTCATCACCCAGCTATGCGCCATCGTTCCGGAAATCGGAATATGAAACATTTTTCCGGCAAGCACCGTTGCGGTACCCGCTGCTCCACCGATATAAGCAGCCCGTGCGCCATATACTGCAGCATCTACATTATGTGCGCGCCTTGCTCCGAAATCCGATACCGGCTTTCCGTTTGCGGCCTGCACAATGCGGTTGGTCTTCGTCGCAATGAGTGACTGGTGGTTAATCTCCAGCAAAATCGTCGTCTCGATCAGTTGGGCATCAATGAGGGGGGCCACTACCGTTATAACCGGTTCATTCGGATACATCACCGTCCCCTCCTTCATCGCATAGATATCCCCGCGAAACCGGAAATGCAGCAGATACTTAAGGAACTCCTCTGTAAAAAGCCGCTTTGACCGGAGATACTCCACATCCTCTTCACTGAAATGCAGATTTTCAATATATTCCACTACCTGCTGAAGTCCTGCAAAAATGGCAAATCCTCCATTATCCGGATTATTCCTGTAAAATACATCAAAGGCCACCCATGTATCCTTAAAGCCCTGATTGAGATAGCCATTGGACATCGTCAGTTCATACATATCCATCACCATGGAAATGTTGCGTTCATGATATTGTGTATTCATTGTTTACCCTCTTCCCTTCCGGGACCCTCTTCTTATATGCTTCTATGGATTGCTATAACTGCCTTTAAATGATTACTCTCTGTCATTTTTGCGATATGCTGCCATAGGGCTTTGCTTAAACAGATTTCTCTGATAGCGCTCCTCAATCTTTTTCTTCACTTCATCCTTCTCACAGACTCCGGTGAGAATATAAGTATCCAACTCCTCATAGGTAAAGCCGAAGTTATCTTCATCGGTCTTTCCGGTAAGCCCGTCCGACGGATCCTTATGAATGAACCGGTCCGGAATCCCAAGATATTCTCCGATGGCGATCACCTCCGTTACCGTAAATGCAGAAATCGCTGAGAAATCTCCTGCCATATCTCCGTAAATGGTGCAATAGCCCACATGCTTTTCCGAGCGGTTACCATTATTGGAAACTCTGCCGTTCATCGACTGTGCCACGGCATAGAGCGTCGTCATACGGATCCGTGGCGGAATATTCGTAAGCATTGCCGTCCCTTGCACAAACTCCCGGTCTGCCGGAGTGCATCCTGTTTCTAAATGAACTGCTTCCTTTAAGCACTTCTTTAATCCATCTGTCGCTGCCCCGATATCCACAATGGCACAGGGAATCTGCAACCACTCTGCAATATCCTTTGCCACCTGCAGATCCGGCTGTACATGATCCGGCATCAATACTCCGAATACCCGGTCCTTTCCAAGCGCTTTCACACAAAGTGCCGCAACCAGTGTTGAATCCTTTCCTCCGGACAGTCCGATCACTGCCGGCGAATCCGGACCGTTCTTCGCAAACCAGGCCCGAATCCATTCAACGACCCGCTCTGCTTCCTTTCCCGCATCAAATTCTTTTTCCATATAAGCTCTTAAATATGGATTCATTATAACCCTCCCTCTTGTCTATGTTGTAATCTGCACATTCTAACGGTACAGTCTGTGTTCTGCAATATACTGTTCTACACCCTTAGGAACCAGACCGGCAAGCCGTTCCCCGTTTTTCACCTTCCTGCGAATCTGCGTCGAAGATATTTCCTGTTTTTCGAATGGAACGAAGCGGATTCGGGCTCCATATTCTGTCTCATACCTTTTCACGGTCTGTACAAGTGTTTCTGCTGTATCCTGATCCCGCAGCAGCACAATAACTCCTGCAAGCCGGAAAATGATCTCCGGATGATACCAGTGTTTCATTTCCTTTAAAGAATCACTTCCGACAATCAGCTCATATTGGATATCCGGGTTTTCTCCGGTCAGCTCCAAAAGCGTATCTGCCGTATAGGTATTTCCTTCCCGTTCACATTCTATTCCGGATAATTCACACCAGGATTCCTCTGCAATCAGCCGCTGTACCATCGCATACCGGTGCTCCTTACCGGTTACCCTTCCTTCCGATACCTTGTACGCCGGCACTCCATTTGGAATAAACAGAATATGATCAAGCTGTGCTGCCTCATAGGCAGCCTTTGCAGCATATAGATGTCCAAAATGAGGCGGATCAAAGGTTCCTCCCATAATTCCTATTGTTTTCATACTTCCTCCGCGGCCACCTGATTTTCTTTAGGCTCATCATATCACAGATTACTTTTCAAATTCCATAAAAACACCAGATTTCCGTGTCTTTTATTCGTTGTTTACAATTTATTCACAATTTATTTCAAAAAACTTCACTTCCCAATCATTCTTTAGACATTTCTCAATCATATACTAAGATCATAAGATACAGAACAAAAGAAACACACAAAAGAAATAACAAACGCCTATATCAAGTAATTGATTTATTAATAACTTTTTCATAATAAATGCCAAGCAAAACCAGTTTGCTTGGCATCCTCCCTTTTTATGGGGAATTTTTATATATTTGAATATTACGCTACCATGCTTCACTAAACTCAGGCTGCGTTTTCAACCTGCTTTCGCTAAGTGCTCTACAAAAAAGGTGCTGTCCAATGGACAACACCTTTCTTTTTGCTTCTCGTTTGTTGAATCTGTCTGAAATCAGCTCAATCAAGCCTTTCCTTCAGATCCAAGTACATATTGAATCTTGTGAGCTACCATGTCCTTAACAGCCTGACGAGCCGGCTTTAAGTACTGACGGGGATCGAAATGATCCGGATGCTCTGCAAAGTACTTACGAATGTTACCTGTCATTGCAAGACGGATGTCGGAGTCAATGTTGATCTTACATACAGCAAGCTCAGCAGCCTTACGAAGCTGTTCTTCCGGAATACCAACTGCATCAGGCATGTTTCCGCCGTACTGGTTAACCATCTTAACAAATTCCTGAGGAACGGAAGAAGAACCATGAAGTACGATCGGGAATCCGGGTAATCTCTTAATGCACTCTTCCAGAACGTCGAAACGAAGTGGAGGCGGAACAAGGATACCATCTGCATTACGTGTACACTGAGCAGCAGTGAACTTGTATGCACCATGAGAAGTACCGATTGCAATTGCAAGAGAGTCACAACCTGTTCTGTCAACGAACTCTTCTACTTCTTCCGGATGGGTATATGCTTCCTTACCAGCTTCTACAACAACTTCATCTTCAATACCGGCAAGTGTACCAAGCTCTGCTTCTACAACAACGCCATGAGCGTGTGCATATTCAACAACCTGCTTGGTAATTGCGATATTGTCTTCGAAAGACTTGGAGGATGCATCGATCATAACGGAAGTAAATCCGCCATCGATACAGGACTTACATAACTCGAAGCTGTCACCATGATCAAGGTGAAGTGCGATCGGAATGTCAGGATTCTCGATAACAGCTGCCTCTACTAACTTAACTAAGTAAGTATGATTAGCGTATGCACGAGCTCCCTTTGAAACCTGAAGAATAACAGGGCTCTTCAGCTCGCCGGCTGCTTCTGTAATACCCTGCACGATTTCCATGTTGTTCACATTGAAAGCACCGATTGCATAGCCGCCATCATAAGCTTTCTTGAACATTTCGGTAGTAGTAACTAATGCCATTTTTGTTCATCCTTTCTTTATTGTATACTTTATAGGTTTGTTATAACTTATTCAACCTCACTCATTATAACCGATTCCCCACAAAATGGGAACTAAAAAATGAATATTTCTTCCAAAATTAGTAACAGTTCAGCCAAGCCCATTCATAAGCTGCCGGTTTGTACAGATTGGCTCAGGGACAATAATCTGCAAAGCCTGCTTTTCATTCCGGATTTCGACCTTATTATGAATCCCTCCATACTCACCGTCCAGTGTCCAGGCAACTCCCTTCTTCGAGGTAATTGTCAGGGCCTTCGTCTTAAAGCAGTACATGCTCTCTGTACTGATATCACGATTGACCAGAGCTGACATAATCTGATTTACTTCCATGGCCGTATTAGGTTTCTTAATCAGGGTTACCTCGAATTCACCATCATCGAGCTGTACATTCTTGCCGGTGATATTCTTAAAGCCGCCTACAGACACCGAATTTGTCACCATTCCGTATAAAAAGCTACCCTCTACAGAGAAGTCTTCACTTTCGACTTTCAGATCATAAGCCTTAATGTTGGAAAGACTCTTCACTCCTTCCAGCAGGTAAGCCATATGTCCGAGGACATTTTTCATATCCTGCCTCGTTGCATAGGAAACCTCGGTAAACAGACCAAATGCCGCAATATAGATAAAATAATCTTCGTTGAATGCCCCCACATCACAGGAAAACCGGCGGCCGTTCACAATGGAGGAGGCTGCTGCTTTCATTCTTCCCGGAATTCCAAGACTTGATGCAAAATCATTCGTACTCCCTGCAGGAACATACCCGATTGGCAGCTTTTCACTGCTGTACATCATGCCGCTCACCACTTCATCAAGCGTGCCATCCCCTCCACAGCAGACGATCAGATCAAAGAATTTCTTTTTCCGTTCTACAACTGCCTTTCTCCCGTCTCCCTGTGACTGTGTCGGATACACCGTAATTTCATAATCTGCCTTTGCAAAAATATCAATAATGTCTAAAAAATTGCTCCGGATCTTTTCCTTTCCGGCTCTCGGGTTATATATAAACAGAAGCTTTTTCTTCTGGTTCCATTCATTCATTGCCCTTATCTCCCATCCAGACTGATCACACTCTACTTGTCCCTCTCACAAAAAAACCACTGTATTGCCCCCCGACAACACAATGGCCTTCTTACTTCATTATTTACCTTCAGGATTGCTTAAATAAGCCTCCATGCCAGCCATCGCCTGTTCTTCGTCAGATCCGTCTGTAATAATCCTGATTTCTGTTCCAAGGCTTGCGGCAAGGCTCATCATACCCATAATACTCTTCGCATTAACCCTTCTTCCTTCGGTTTCCAGATAAACCGTGCTGTCATACTGGCTTGCAACCTGTACCAGCATCGCAATGGGTCTTGCCTCCAGTTGTCCATCCAACTGAGGTTTGATCGATTTCTCCAACATAATATTCTCCTCCTTTAAACCCTAATCTTATCGGCAAGTTCACTCAGTTTGCGTAATCTATGATTGACGCCGGACTTCCCTACCGGCAGATTAAGGAACTTCCCGAGCTCCTGCAATGAACTTTCCGGATATTCCAATCGAATTTCCGCCATTTCACGCAGGTTCTCCGGCAGTTTTTCCATTCCGTAATGCTTCTGCAGATAAAGAATATCCTCAATCTGCCTGCTAGCAGCATTCACCGTTTTCGTGATATTGGCTGCCTCACAGTTCACCTTACGGTTTACCGAATTACGAACCTCCTTTTCTACACGGAGGTTTTCCAGATACATTAAGGACAGACGTGCTCCCATGACATTCAACAGATCAACGATTGCCGCCCCTTCCTTCATATATACTACATAGTGCTTCTTTCTGCAAATAATTTTTGCTTCCAGTTCAAAATCTGCTATCATTTCCCGGATCTGCTGTGCCTGCTTCTCCTGTTCACAGACAAATTCCAGATGATACCCCTTCTTCGGGTCACTCATGGAACCTGCACACAGAAATGCTCCCCGCAAACAGGCTCTCTTACAGCAGCTCTGCTTCAGCAGCATCCGGTTCACCCCTTCCAATGGAAAAAGAGGCTTGCCCGATTCATCCAGCATTTTTAACGCCTGCAGTATTTTATCCGCACACGCATTTATCATAAAGGTTTTTTTCAGTAATGTAAAGTACTTTCTGCCTATTATCTCGTTTTCAGACTTCAGCTCAATTTGTGTACCGGAGCCGTCATGTTTCAGGACACATCCATAAGTGACAAGTGCCGCCAGTTCAGCAAGCTGACAATGTCTGGCTCCCGGCACCACGTTTTCCAGCTCTTCCTTCACTTGTAACGAAAATGACATGCTTCTCTCCTAAATACCCTGTCCCACATCACGATGCGCAATTTTAAGTCCGTAATCGCCCTGATCCTTCAGCTCCTCATAGAGACGGTTTGCCAGTGTCACGCTGCGGTGTTTGCCTCCGGTACAGCCGATTCCGATCACAAGCTGATACTTTCCTTCCTTCACATAATTGGGAATCAGGAATTTAATCATGTCTGTCAACTTGTCAATGAAAATATGTGCCTCTTCAAAGCTCATGACATAATCCTGTACTTCCCTGTCATTTCCGGTTTTGTATTTCAGTTCTTCAATATAAAAGGGATTCGGCAGAAAACGTACATCAAATACCAGATCCGCATCTGCCGGGATACCATGCTTGAATCCAAAGGAAAGGATCGTCACCATCAGGCTGTTGTAATTCTCATTCCGCACAAAAATCCGATCCAGCTCCTCCTTTAATTCTCTCGTTAAAAGGCGGGAGGTGTCAATGACATAATCCGCCTGACCTTTCATATTCTTAAGGATTTCCCGCTCCCTGCGGATTCCATCCTCAATCCGTCCGTCCGGTGAAAGCGGATGAACACGTCTTGTTTCCTTGTAACGCTTTAAAAGCTCGGCATCTCCCGCTTCCATAAAGAGGATTTCGAAAGAGTAGCCATTGTCACGGAGCTTGTGCAGGATCTTCTCTACATCTTCAAAGGATTGGTCCGCACGTACATCAAGGCCAAGCGCCACCTTGGTAACCTCGCTGTTAGGCATGGCAATCAGCTCCACAAACTTCTCGATCAGAAGAACCGGAAGATTGTCTACACAATAAAACCCTGCATCCTCCAGCATACGAAGTGCTGTACTTTTTCCTCCACCGCTCATACCGGTAACAATTACAAAACGCATATTAAAAATCTCCCAATAAAATCACTTCTGTCTCCAGAGTGACACCGAATTTCTCTTTCACACGCTCCTGCACTTCGCAGATCACCTCTGCCACATCCGCTGCCGAAGCGTGGTTTTTGTTAATAATAAAGCCACAGTGCTTTTCGGAAACACAGGCTCCTCCGATTGAATAGCCCCGTAAACCCGCATCCATAATGAGTTTTCCGGCAAAATAGCCTTGCGGCCGCTTAAAGGTGCTTCCGGCACTTGGATACTGTAACGGCTGCTTATCCCTGCGGCGCCGGTTCAGCTCTGTCATCTTCGCTGCAATCTCTTCCTGATTGCCCGGCTGCAGCTCCATCTCTACCTGCACCACAATAAAGGGGCGCTTCTTAATCACGCTGGTGCGATACCCGAATTCCATATCCTGATTATTAAGGACAAGGATTTCACCTTCTTCATTCATGACCCACACCTTCGTGACAATCTGCCCGAGTTCTCCATCATATGCGCCGGCATTCATCACCACGCCGCCTCCGATGGATCCCGGAATTCCGGATGCAAATTCAAAACCGGTCAGGGCATGTTCACAGGCCTCCCGGGCAATCCGGGACATAAGACATCCTGCCTGGATCGTCAATCTGTTTCCATCCACCTGAATCTGATCCATCCCGTCTCCGAGATAAAGAATGATACCATGATAGCCTTTATCCCCGACCAGAAGATTACTTCCGTTTCCGATAACAAAATACGGGAGCTCAGCCAGCTTAAAATATGGAATCAGCTTTTCCAGCTGTTCCTTATTGCGGATCCGTAAAAAGGCTTCCGCTTCACCGCCCACACAGAAGGTCGTGTGGCGGCTCATCGGTTCGTTTTTAAGAATATCCTGCGGATCTACATATTGACTGATATATTCATAAACTGCTTCATTTATAAGTTCCAAATCGCACTCCTGCATGTCACTTTTCTTATTTGATACTAACGATCCAATACCAGCTTGGCTGCTCCGTAAATACCGGCGTCATTCCCCAGTGTTGCAAGCTCAAACTTCACATCCCTGTCTGCATGGAAAACCGCCTTCTGATAGTAAGGCCTGATATAATCAATGAGAACAGAGCCTGCCTTGGATACGCCGCCGCCAATAACAAAGGCTTCCGGGTTGGTTACACAGGCAATTGCTGCAAGTCCTTCTCCAAGATACTGTCCGAACTGCTCTGCAATCTCCATTGCAACCGGATCCTTTGCCTTTACTGCATCAAATACGCTCTTTGCAGAAAGTGTGGTTGTGCGCAGAACAGAATCCTGTGTGGTCTTTTCCAGCTTGCGCTTTGCAAGACGGGTAACACCTGTTGCAGAGGAATACTGTTCCAGACATCCCCTGTTTCCACAGCCGCAGGTCTCCTGCTCGTCATCCTCCACATGAATATGTCCAATCTCACCACCGGCTCCGTTTGCACCTGTGAGCACCTTTCCATTGACAATGATACCGCCGCCGACACCGGTTCCAAGTGTAACAACGACAAGATCCTTATAGCCCTGTCCGCCGCCCTTCCACATTTCACCAAGCGCAGCAACATTGGCATCATTACCTGCCATAACAGGGAGCTTTAAGATATTTTCCAGAGTTTCTTTGATACTGAATACACCCCATCCAAGATTTGCAGTCTTATAGATGACACCTTTGCTGTCAACCGGTCCCGGTGCCCCGACACCGACACCGGCCACATCCTTACGGTCAATTCCTGCATCCTTAATCTTCTTCTCAATGCTGGCAGCGACATCCGGAAGAATCCTGCTTCCGTTATCTTCTTTTCTTGTAGGAATCTCCCACTTATCAAGAACGTTACCCTCTGTATCAAAATATCCAAGCTTTACGGTCGTTCCACCAATATCAACACCAAATACATACTGACTCATTGTTTCCATACCTCTCTTTATTCTTATGTTATTTTCTTATAAATATGTGTATCCATTGGGAATATCCACTCTTTATTCGTCTTCGTCCTCATCACGTCTTCTTGTGAGGGATTCCTGTACACGGCGGTACAATTCCTGTGCGGCATTGTAACCCATCTTCTTCTGACGATGGTTGATTGCGGCTGACTCACAGATGACTGCCAGGTTACGTCCGGGACGGATCGGAATATTGTGGCACACCACCTTATTGCCAAGATATTCGGTATATTCTTCTTCCAGTCCGAGACGGTCGTATTCCTTCTCCTTGTCCCAATCCTCCAGACGGATTACCAGGTCAATGTTCTGGGTATCCTTAACGCTTGATACACCGAACAATGTCTTGACATCGATGATACCGATACCACGAAGTTCGATAAAGTGCTTCGTAATATCCGGTGCAGAACCAACGAGGGTATCATCGGATACCTTACGGATTTCAACGGCATCATCCGTTACCAGACGGTGGCCTCTCTTAATCAGCTCCAGGGCTGCCTCGGATTTACCGATTCCGCTTTCACCGGTAATCAGAACGCCTTCACCGAAGACATCCACCAGAACGCCGTGCACGGAAATACAGGGTGCCAGCATTACATTCAGCCAGCGGATAATCTCTGCCATAAAGGAAGAGGTTGCCTTTTTCGTGGAAAAAAGCGGAATCTTGTGTTCCAGTGCGATCTCCAAAAACAATGGATTGGGCTGAAGCTCACGGCTGAAAATGATTGCCGGAATATCATAGGAAAGAAGTCTGGTGAAGACCTCCTTCTGACGTGCCTGCGGTAAGCCCTCCATGTAGGTATATTCTACAAAACCGATAATCTGCAGACGTGTATCTTCAAAATGCTCAAAGTAACCCGCCATCTGCAATGCCGGACGGTTAATATCCGGCTGTTTAATCTTAATCTTGGAAATATCCAGTTCCGGAGTCAGATTCTCCAGCTTCATCTTCTCAACAATTTTTTCCAGCTTTACACTTGCCATACCCATACTCCCTTCGTATTGAATATCACAGCAGCTACCCAAAAGAGATGCTGTTCAACGCTTTTATCATATCATATCCATAATTCTTAGACAATTAGAGATTTTGTTCTGATGATTTTTCCGTACGGAAAAACTGATAAATTCCTTCAGCGGCAGGGCGGTTCATTCCATCCACGGCAAGCAGCTCCTCCACTTCGGCAGCGCGGATTTCTTCTATGGAACGAAAATGCCGCATCAATGCCTTTCTTCTTGCAGGTCCGACTCCCGGAATCTCATCCAGTACTGAATGTACCTGTGATTTGGAACGGAGTGACCGGTGAAATTCAATTGCAAACCGGTGTGCCTCATCCTGAATTCTCGTAATCAGCTTAAAACCCTCGCTGCGGCGGTCAATCGGGATCTCTTCATTCTGATAATAAAGTCCCCGCGTATTATGGTTATCATCCTTCACCATACCACAGACCGGAATATCAAGCTGCAGTTCCTCAAGCACCTGCAATGCAATATTCACCTGGCCCTTACCGCCATCCATCATCAGCAGATCCGGAAATTTCGTAAAGCTGCCAAGCTCTGCATCCTTATTCTGTTCCTCCAGCTCCTTCTGCTCCTCCATACCATGCAGGAAACGCCTTGTCAGTACTTCACGCATGCATGCATAATCATCGGGTCCTGACACGGTTTTAATCTTAAACTTACGATAGTCGCTGCGTTTGGGTTTTCCCTTTTCGAACACCACCATGGAACCGACATTCGCAAAGCCACTGATGTTGGAAATATCGTAAGCCTCCATACGGGATATATTCGAAAGGGACAGGAGCGATGCAATCTCCTTCACTGCTCCGATCGTACGCCCTTCTTCCCTACGGATCCGCTCCTTGTCCTTACTCAGAATCAGTTCCGCATTTCTTGCTGCAAGCTCTACGAGTTTTTCTTTCGAGCCAATCTTCGGGACGCGTAAATATACTCTCGAGCCACGTCTTCCTGTCAGCCACTCTTCAATCACTTCCCGGTCCTCAATATCCGTCTGCAGCATGATTTCTCTCGGCACAAACGGGGTTCCCGCATAAAACTGCTTCACAAAATCCTGCAGGATCTGTTCCTTCGGGGTCTGTGACACATGTGTCATATAGAAATGCTCTCTGCCGATGAGTCTGCCTCCGCGGACAAAGAACACCTGAACTACCGCATCCTCTGTCTCAACCGCCAGTGCGATAATATCCTTATCTTCTCCATCAAAATCGGTGATCTTCTGCTTCTCTGAAATCTGCTTCACACTGTTAAACAGATCCCGGTAACGGGCTGCCTCCTCAAATTCCAGATTTTCGGATGCCTGCTGCATCTTGGCATTCAGATCCTTCAATGTTTCCTGATAATCTCCATTCAGGAAATTTAATGCTTTCTTCACCCGTTCGCCATACTCTTCCTTACTGACCAGTCCCTGACAGGGTGCTACACACTGGTGAATATGAAAATTGAGACACGGGCGGTCGATCCCGAAATCACGCGGTAGAACCTTATTACAGGTCCGCAGCTGATACAGCTTATTAATCAGATCAATCGTATCCTTGACTGCTGCTGCGCTGGTATATGGCCCAAAGTACCGGGAACGGTCCTTTTTCATCTGACGGCTGAACAATACCCGCGGATAATCCTCGCCGAGTGTCACCTTGATGTATGGATAGGTCTTATCATCCTTAAGCATGGTATTGTACTTCGGGCTGTTTTCCTTGATCAGATTGTTCTCTAATACCAGTGCCTCAAGCTCGGAATCCGTAACAATATATTCAAACCGCGCAATCAGGGAAACCATCTTGTCAATCTGCGGGCCTCTTCCCACAATCTTACGGAAATAAGACCTGACACGGTTGTGAAGGTCAATGGCCTTTCCCACATAGATGATTTCATCCTGGGCATCATGCATAATATAAACTCCGGGACTGTGCGGGAGCTTTTTTAATTCTTCCTGAAAGTCAAACATCGTATTCTCTCTCTGTCTCTGCTCGTGGCTCGCACCTAAGTTCAAGCTGCGCCTTTGGCTTGCTTTCACTAAGTGCTCTGCACAAAACAGCCGCATGTCTTCCGACTTACGGCTGCATTCTTTCTATTATTATACTTTCTCTTCTACACCCGGTCAGACGGCACATTGGAAAATCTTCCCCTGGGTGATCCCTCTGAATTACCTGCTGCAGATGTTGGCTGTTTCGGGGCTGACTCCAGATTCTGTACCTGTGGCTCTACCGGATTCTGTACAGTCTTTTGTTCCTGTGGTTCTGCAGAATTCTGAGTCTCTTTTATCTGTGGTTCCACAGCATTCTGTGGTTCCTTCTGTGCGTCCTCCTGTGCCTGCACCGGCGGCTGAGCCGGTTCTGCTGCAGGCTCTGTCTTTGCCTCCACCGTGGTTTCTGTAGAATTTTCCGCGGTCTGTTCCTGCTCCTTCTTTTCCTCCGGATCCGGAAGTCCCTTCTCTTCACGGTAAATCTTCATGAATTCCTTACCGCTGATGGTTTCCTTCTCGATCAGATGTGCTGCCAGCTTATCCATCAGCTCGCGGTTTCCGGCAAGCATTTCCTTTGCTTCATCATAGCACTGCTTTAACAGATTCATGACCTCGGTATCCACATCGGCTGCGGTACGGTCGCTGCAGGTCAGTCTTGCACCGCCGCCCAGATACTCGCTCTCTACAGTTGCAAGGCCCATCAGGCCGAACCGGTCGCTCATACCGAAACGGGTAATCATGTTGGTGGCAATATTCGTTGCCTGTTCAATATCGTTCGCTGCGCCCGTTGTAACATTGCCAAAAATCAGCTCTTCAGCTGCACGTCCTCCAAGCAGGCTTACCAGACGGTCATGAAGTTCTTCCTTCGTCTGCAGATATTTTTCCTCCTCCGGCACATGCATAACATAGCCAAGAGCACCCATTGTTCTTGGAACAATCGTAATTTTCTGTACCGGTTCGGAATTTTTCTGTAATGCACTGATCAGTGCATGCCCGACCTCATGGTAAGAAACAATCTTGCGCTCCTCCCTGCTCATAATACGGTCTTTCTTTTCCTTGCCGACAAGCACCTGTTCCACAGCTGCAAACAGATCCTTCTGGGAAACATATTCCCTGCCGTGCTGCACCGCCATAATGGCCGCTTCATTAATCATATTGGCAAGATCCGCGCCAACCGCACCGCTTGTAGCCAGTGCAATCGCATCCAGATCCACACTTTCATCCAGATGTACATCCTTCGCATGAACCTTCAGGATCTCTACACGTCCCTTTAAGTCCGGCTTATCTACAATAATTCTACGGTCAAAACGTCCCGGACGAAGAAGTGCCTTATCCAGAATCTCCGGACGGTTCGTAGCGCCCAGTACCAGAATACCCTTGGACGTATCGAAACCATCCATCTCGGAGAGCAGCTGGTTCAGCGTCTGCTCACGTTCCTCATTACCCCCGCCGTATTTATTGTCACGGCTCCGTCCAATGGCATCAATTTCATCGATAAAAATAATACATGGTGCGTTCTTGGTTGCTTCCTTAAACAGATCTCTTACACGGGAAGCTCCGACACCGACATACAATTCAATAAAGTCTGATCCGGAAAGGGAAAAGAACGGCACCTTTGCCTCTCCGGCTACTGCCTTGGCCAGTAAGGTTTTACCGGTTCCGGGAGGTCCGACAAGCAGTGCTCCCTTGGGGAGCTTTGCACCGATCGAAGCATATTTCATCGGGTTATGCAGAAAGTCCACAACCTCCTGCAGGGACTCCTTCGCTTCATCCTCACCGGCTACATCCTTAAAGGTAATTCCGGTTTCCTTCTGCACATAAACCTTCGCATTACTCTTTCCAACACCCATGGGACCGCCGCCCTTGCTCATCTTACGGAACAGGAAGCTTAACAATACCCACATCAGAAGGAACGGAAATACATAGGTAAGCAGGAAGCCCAGAATTGCACCGGAGCCATCTGCCACTTTGCCCTTCACTTCCACATCGCTGTGCTCTAAAAGACGGTTCGTCAGGGTATCATTGTCCTCGATTTTACCGGTATAGAAGGTCACACTGGAGCTCATTCCATACAGATTCATCAACGGGTTCTGCTGGCTCTGCTCGACCTTCGGCTGAATATAAATCCGGTCGGAGTCAATCGTAACTGATGCTACCTTATTCTCATCAAGCATCTGAATGAATTCATTATAGCTGATCTCCCTCTCGGAAGATCCGGTCATGAAATTCATAAAGGCACTGACCAGCAACAGGGAAATCAACGCTGCAATCACAAACAGAATAATATTCTGTTTCTTGGGATTCTTGGAAGGTCCTCCTCCGTTTCCCTTATCGCCGGAGGAATTATCTCCTCCGCCCAGTCCCCCGTCAAACTGATTCAAATTCTGATCGTTCATTTAAAATCCTCTTTCCTTACGGGGTTCACTTGTTAAATCCACCCCTAATTTCTTGAATGTCTTAATATCCACATTGGAAAGCATCACCGAGGTATGCACCTGGCATCCTTTAAGCCTGGGAAGCTGCTCTAACGCCTTCTGTGCATTCTCATCGGTAAGTGCGGAAATACTTAATGCAATCAGCACCTCATCAGTATGCAGACGCGGATTCTTTCCACCTAAATATTTCGTTTTTAACACCTGGATCGGCTCAATCGCTTCCGGAGAAATCAGATGCGTATCATGATCCACACCGCCTAATGCCTTTAATGCATTCAGCAGTAATGCTGCCGATGCACCGAGCAGATCGGAAGTCTTTGACGTAATAATCGTACCATCCTGCAGTTCAATCGCTGCAGTGGGAACACCAAGCTTTTCTGCGCGCTGGTTTGCTGCTACGGTCACCTTACGGTCATCGGTCGTAATCCTTGCCTGCTTCATCAGCAGTTCTATCTTATATACTTCGTTTTCGCTGCCCTTATCGTTTACCACGTTATTCAGAGCTGTATAATAACGACGGATAATCTCCATATTGGAGGCTTCACAGCAGGCCTCATCATCAATGATACAGTTTCCTGCCATGTTCACGCCCATATCGGTAGGTGACTTGTAAATACACTCTCCGTAAATTCCTTCAAAAATAGCGCTTAACACCGGGAAGATTTCAATGTCACGGTTGTAGTTGACCGTTGTCACACCATAAGCCTCCAGATGGAACGGGTCAATCATGTTCACGTCATTTAAATCTGCCGTCGCTGCTTCATAGGCAAGGTTAATCGGATGCTTCAACGGAATGTTCCAGATCGGAAAAGTCTCATACTTCGCATAGCCGGACTTAATACCGCGCTTATTGTCATGGTATAACTGGGAAAGACAGGTGGCCATCTTACCGCTTCCCGGTCCAGGTGCTGTTACCACCACAAGCGGACGGGTGGTTTCAATATATTCATTCTTACCAAAGCCCTCGTCACTGACAATCTTATTAATATTAGAAGGATAACCTTCAATAATATAATGAAGGTAAACCCTCACACCCTTCTTCTCAAGCTTCGCTTTAAATGCATCTGCTGCTGCCTGACCGGTATAATGGGTCAGAACAACACTGCCCACATACAATCCCCTGCTTTCAAACTCCTTCATCAGTCGCTGTACATCGACATCATAGGTGATTCCAAGATCACCACGTACTTTATTCTTCTCAATATCAGCTGCATTTATAACAATAACGATCTCCGCACGGTCTGCCAGCTTCATCAGCATACGCAGCTTGCTGTCCGGCTCAAAGCCCGGGAGCACTCTGGATGCATGAAAGTCATCGAATAATTTTCCTCCAAATTCCAGATAAAGCTTATCGCCAAATTTATTAATACGTTCTTCTATATGCTCTGACTGCATTTGCAGATATTTTTCATTATCAAATCCCACTCTCATAATTGTTTTCCGTTCTCCTCTTTTGAAACCTAACATATCGTTTTTCATTGTAGCACAGCTCTTTCGATTATTCCATAAAAAGAAATAAAGGAACTGTGAAAATTTTATGAAATCACTGGTTTCCCTAAATTTACAAAATTTTCCAATAACCATCCCGTTTTCCATCCACACGAACTATTTTGCCCTCTTTTACCAAATTTTTAATAGTTCGTTGAATAGTGCTTACAGATATTCCTATCTGCTCAGCTAATTCTTTCTGTTTAATTCTTGGTGAAACCAATATTGCTTTTATTACTTTTATTTCCATTTCTGTTCTTCTTGAATCCAAAACTTCATTCAAAACTTCATCCAAAACTTCATTTTCTTCTCTCAAAACTTCATCTGTGAAATTAAGGTTTTTCAATATGACTCTGAATTCAGTTGCATTTGAATAAAAAACCGGCTTTTTGTCTTCAGTATAATTGGGTTCGACTTCATATGCCTGCATGATCTTTTTAAAACCACTTCCCCTTCGTTCCATATAATCAAGCCTACTAAAGATATCCGCAACTACTGGATTTCTACGTTTCGAAGGAACATTATCAATATCTCTATCCTGAATAAGTGTCCCATCATACATCCCGCCTGGTGAATATATTTCCAACCGGTCATCAAAAATGTCAATATGAACTTCACTTCCCATGTCTAAATAATCACGGTGCACTAATCCATTAACCAGTCCTTCAAAAATACTCCTCTCTGGATACTCTGGATATTCTACTCGTCTATCAGACTCTTTTCTCCACATTTTCTTTGAATTTCTGCGTGCAAAGCTCATACCTTCTTCCAAGAGTAATATAAGACTTCCTGTATACTCCTCATCATCCAATGCATCAATGACCCCTGATGCTTTATCAATACCATTCCATCTGGTACAAAATAGTCTTGAGCAATAAATAGGCGATTCATCAGCAAGCAACGCACCGGCATTTGTTAACATACCGCTCTTGTCAACAATACCAAATGATTCAAAATCTTTCATTTCCATGCTTTTCTTCGTTTTTTTATAATATGCTGCCTTTAACTTGGAAAAGGAATAATCATCAAAACTATAATCTGTAACGAGACTATCATATGTCTTATTTTTTCCTCTCAATACCAGTCTCTTCAGATCTGTAGCAGTGGCTATTACACTCTCATTGCCGATTCTGACATAGGCCGTATAATTCCCTTCGCCCACATAATAATAAGGTGTCTCTTCTCCCCGATATACTTCCAACGTTATGATTTCCTTGCTATCTATAAGATGTGCTTTTAACAAAACTTCTGGAGCCGGGTCCATTTTTACTTTTATCTGCTCACTAATAACTTCCATGGCTTTTTTTACATCATCAATCCCCACCACAGAATCATTATCAGCAATGCCGAAAATAAGCACACCACCAACACCATTGGCAAAAGCACTTACACTTTTCAACCAACTCTTTGGTCTTTTTACCTCTAGCATTGCCTTTTTGTCATATTCAGTTGCTCTAGTTTCATAACCTCTCCTTATATTTTGCTCTATTCCTAAGACAATGTATGATCAGATTACCTCTTTTGTTTAATATAGCCAAGCATATACAATTCCACTAATTCGTTAACATCCACAGGCCCCTCCACTACGGCTGCATTTTCAATACACCACGCTTCTATAAAACTCTTCTTTTTACAATAATTATATAAAACAGCATATGCCCGAGGTAATCCCGCACCTTTTGCTAAATATTCAGAATGATATTTTACATCGGCAGTATCTCCTGTTTCGATTAATGATACTTTATCATAATATTCTGTTCCAACTGAATAACTGTCCGGCGAAAGGTGAGTATTTAATAATCGATGTGCATCTTCATAGAAATTATCTTTAATCATAATTCTTAATTGTTCAACCGTCTCGTCTCTTTTGGATGGGCCAAAAAGCCTTAATGCAAGAACACAGGCTGCCAAAGATGTCCGATCGGCATCTTCTGTTTCTAAAATTATTTTTTCATTACTTCGATGTATTTCCTTTATTTTTATTGGCTTTTCACTATAATCAGCCTCTACATAATCTTCCGGGAATGTTGAATTTGAAGACATAATAACTATTTTTTGATCTTTTTCACTAATTGTACATTTGTCTGTAGATAAAATGCCGTTTAATACTCGCATCAATTGTAATATCCCCTTTTCACTTGTTCAGTAATATCCTTTAAAATTTCAGATGTTCTTATACAAAGTCATTATTAAATATAGTCTTTCATAATGTTCCAAACCCTTTTTACTTCGTCATTATATTTCTCATTCAACTGATTTCTTAATTGAATATCTGTATCATAAATAATGAAATCACTTAATCCGCCTCTCGAAGTAAACAGTTTACTATAACTTTCTATCAAGTATTTCATTTTTTCATCATTGCTCTCATCCGAGTCAATACAATTAATTTGTCCCATAACAATTCTTAATATCCCGTTATATTGTCCGTATCCATATTTATGTACCATTTTTCCCAGCTCCATATACGCCTCTCGCAACTGCATAAACTCTTCATTTCTTATCATTCTTCTATCTCCAAATCTATTGTAACGGTGTTTTTCCTACAACTTCAAAAGTCCATAGTGCATCCATTGATTTTCTGCACTCTCCTACTACGCAATCAAGCATTTCCTCAATCAAATTTCCACAAAATAATAATCCCCCATCTGCGAAACCATAACATAATACAAATTATCAATCTCCTATTGAAACCAGTCCCACATCTCTTGTCATCGCTTTTTGGATAATCTCTAATAAATCTTGTAACATTTGTCTGCCTTCATCTGGTTCCTCATAATCCTGAAGCAACGTTGAGTCTAATATATATTTGCATATTTTAGCTATTGGGGACAAATCATTTTTTGAGACTTCAACATCATCATAAGGATCAATTTTATACAATTTACTCATATCAAAAGACACTCGTCCACTCATCTTATAGATAAAGTCAATCAACTCATCACTAAATTCTATATTGACATCTTGTTCATCAATCTCATCTATTGAATTGCCTATATAAAAATTCATTACAATAACCTCCTGTATAATTTTCTGCAATTCTGACTTAACTGCCGGAATACCATGTCATGCCATGCCAATAAGGTTTTTAACATCTATTCAATTTCTATTGGTTTTCTACTCTCTCCCACTATACAATCAAGCATTTCCTCAACTGAATTACCAAAAAATAATAATATCCCATCTGTGAAACCATAAAATGACTCTGTTAATGTCATTAGTACTAATAAATTCTTTCTACAGGCTTCTCCAATCGGATATACTCTTTCATTTATATCATATTCCACTAAGCACTCCTTGAAATATGAACCATCCAGATTACATCCAATTGCTTCAATTGCATCAAATGAAACATCAAAATAATACTAATTAATCTATTCTTCGTAATGCTATTCTTTAATTCTATATTTTCCATCAGGAAATTTCCTGACAAATCCTTTTGCCGGGAAGTCAGGATATTGAAATTCCCATAATGTTCCACAACATTTACATTTATACCACTTATCAGCATACCACTTAAATTCATCTTTTACTTCTTCAGGCTTTAAACCATAACCACAAAAATATGGTGACTCTACAGGTATGTCACAAAACACACCTTCTTGGACTTGATATTCAAAAAATTTTCTAAGTTCCTCATACAGTTCAAATGAATTTATTTCAATTCCTATTCTCTCATCACAATCACATTGATTCATTGAAACCACCCCACTTTCACTCACATCGTCTTGCCAAATACCTTGCACAGTTCTTTTCCGACAAGACGGCCCCTTCATGGCTGCAAGTCCTTGTCCAAAGGTAAGCATATTGAATTCTCCCAACGTCAGATAGTTGTGGATACACTAACCAAATTTACAATGTTAATTCTCCGTTTTCAAACTTTTCAAGAATCTTTTTACGTTCCGCAATATCTTCGGATTTGAATTTCTTACGCAAACTTATTACATCATTTGATTCTTTAATGCTGCTTCTGTCTTTAATTATCCCTTTATTATATAAAATTCCCATAACAGCAGTACTTCTGTTGACCCTATTACTATTATTAATATAAATGTCTACAAGAATATTATATAATCGTTGACAAGGCTTACAATATGACAAAATTGAAACAAATGATATGGTTTCCGGAGATGCATCAATATTTCTTTTAATCAAATCCAAGTACTCTTCATCTCCCGTAGCCTCATACAATATTTTACCAATTTCAACACTTGCTTCACTTGGTATTTGTAATAAATAAGGGCTTTCTTTTAAAGCTTTTATACCATCATATTTTTCTAGTTTGGGGAGGAATTGTGCTAATTCTATTTCTTTTTTATTAAAAAAAGCATCCCAAATAATATCTTCTACTTCTTCTCGCTCCCAATCGTATATTTCTTCCATCACTCTGGGATAATATCCATCCTTTTTTTCTGCCCCGTTTGCATCCAATTGTTTTATTAAACAATCGTAAGCTTTACTATTTTGCATCTATAATTACCTCTTGAATAATAAGATCATTTTTATTTGACCACCTGGAGTTTGCTCCATTATAGTTCCGCCAATAGATACCTTTACACATCTTCACCATATACACCATTATCCTGATAATGCAAAATTGTATCATACATTTCATCATCAATATATTGACACAACTCCGCTTCATCCGAAGAAATCTCTATTCTTTTTTCTTTACCATATGCGAACCTGCATCATATTCTAAATAAAAACTATTTTTAATTTTTATTAGCTTTATACCTTCATCCTCTTTAATTAATTGCATATTAATCTCTCCGATTCAAGCAAAAAATCTATATGTATATTGCTTTGATAGCCTTTGCTATATTATCATCTTACCAATAAAGCATCTTTCTTCTAATGAAAACATCATTGCATCACCTCTAATCATAAATTATCATTCCAATTTTTCCTACCAACTGTGATATTAATTCAATGTGTTCTCTAATTTTTACTTTTTTCAGATTTTGAACCTTTTCGCTACCACCTAATCCCAATAATGGTACATAACCAAAGCACTCATCCTGCTCCAGTTTACCTAATTTATTTACTGCTTCTATATACTGGGGTATCTGAAAATACTTTTCTAAAAAATAATCATCTCCAAGGTTTTGTATAAAACGTTTAAAATTTTTTGCGAGCATGGCGAAATTACCATTTTTGTATTTCACCATACCAATATATTGGCCTTCTTCAAATGTTACTATATCCCCAAAAGCCGTCACTAGTATCGGAACCGAAATATTTCCTCTAAAATATGTTTCCTTAAGCAGTTCCTGATAATCTTCTGGATTTACTACTTTTAGATATCCTCCCATCAATCTTGCCAATCCATTATCTTCCCATATTTCTATTAATTCATCAGGTAATATTGTTTTATATCTTTGAAGTAATTCCTGTTTTATATCTTGACCTTTTTCAATTTGCAACATATTAGTCTCCTTTTCATTTTATCATAATCCTTGCGGAACAGAGACGCAAATTCATTTACTGTTTCCACATTCTCAAGTGTACAAAAAATCAGCGGTATTTCATGGCCTTTAGGGTTATAGAAATACTGCTGATACTGCGTTTTCATTTAGTTATTCAAAGAAATCTTTTCCCCTTATCCCCTTGTGGATTATAAATACACCATCCTATTTGTTGAAATATCCTTAAAACTGCTCCTTTAATCTTATACTTTAAAAACAATATTTTATAGTAAACATTTCGAATTCTTAATTTCTATCATTTCTTCTTGATTCAAATTTTTAAATTCTATCCCAACAAAATCATCTCCCTGAAACAATAAATTATTTAAATCATTAATCCTATATGCATTTAGAACACGCTCTTCCATATCATCTTTTAATATTAAAATTGCATTTTCTGACTTCCAAAATTTAAATTTCCCATCTACGGTAACATTCATATTGTTCTCGTCGAAATCCTTATTACATATACTAATTCCCATACTCTCATTTATAATTACGGGAGTATCACTCATATTATTAATTATTTCATCTTGAACAAAATAGCTAATATACTCTATCATTCCATCTTCCGGATTAATTGCTATGTCTAACGGGGGCTTGCGCTTATCCTCATAAAACAAATGGTAATTTTGTCCTATTCTTTTATCAACAACTGATATTTCAAATAAAACAAGTCCCGCTCCCATACCTTCTATTTTTCGAATATATTTTTTGTTATTAAATACTTTTTCAAACTTCACTTTTTCGCCTCACTAATTAAGCATCTTTCTTATTTCATCAGATGTTCTTAATATTCTTTTCCATTCTTCAAATGCTCTTACCGCTTCAACACTAAGCAACTCTACATTTTTTTCTAATTGCATAAATGAATTTCTTAACTCTATGCTTTTTTTAAGTATATCATCATCAATCATACCTTCATCCAAAAAAGATTTAATGTATCTTCATGCAGAAAACTAATAACATCTATCGAAAATTCTTCAAATAGATTATGCTTAATTGTATCATCACTTTCTGTCAGCAAATAACTCCCACATTCTTGAATTGTTTTTCTAAAGTTTTCATATCTTTCTTCTAATGAAATCATCATTGCATCACTTCTAATCATAAATTATAGTTACTTTATCACCTTTCAGTGAAATATAAGTTATTTCCGAAGTATCCAGCTTTCCAAGTGAAGTAATCTTCTCCAGTGAACATTCCCGTACTACCCCTGTTTTGGGATTACGAAATACCAGATTCATTCCGGCTGTCGATACACTGATTCTGTTGGATATTCCTTAATATTAGATCTGCAAACATTTTTTCTGCTTTATCCATCTCAATCAGCAATGGATTCATATAATCACTAAATGCATCCAAATATGCTCTACACCCACCAACAATCATTATTTTTTTAATATTGTCATTATTGGTTAATATTTCTTCAGCCTTCACATATCTATCATATAAAGTTTTTAAAATGGGTCTATCTGGGTCATCCACCAAACGTTGCTCTAACAATAGAATTACCTTTTCAATTTGTTTTTTTAATTCTAATATAGTGTCCATATAAACGCTCCTTAAGGTTTAATAGTTCTTATACTCTTAATCCAATTCAAATCCCAATTTTGCGGTAATAAAAATTGATCTGCATCTCCTGCCAGTCTTGCTCCGCTCATAGTATATTGTTCACCCACACGTCCTATATTCAAAGTTGTTCCTTTAGGAATAACAATCTCCGCCTCATACTTGAGCGAATTTTTCCACTCTGGTAGTATAGCACTATCAACTTTTGTCTGTACTCTGTTTATAGCAGGATTACTTGTAGCAAATGCGCCACCAGCTTCCGCATTATATCCAAATACACGATATACAGTGATTTCCTCATTAGTTACTACAGTGCGATATTGCCCATCTTTATAAGTTTCAATTAACCAACTCGGCAATTCATGCTTTTCTACTACAGTAACCTTGGAATCAATTTTAGTACTATATGCTCCATAAGATGCACTACCACTCTGGTATGCTAAACACATAAGAATCAAAGCAGTCTTTTTCTATCTATTGCTTTTATTTCATTCCTATACCACAATTATCCTGTAATAGATAGAGGTGTGCGTCACCACTCTTGAAGCACTTGTGACTTCGTTCATTGAGACTGCTCCCTCTGCTTTGCAGGATTTTGCGTATTAGCTGGATGTTGGCAGCATATGTGCTGTACTTCGTATATCTAACCAGATTGTAACCCGCATTGAAGTGAGGATTCTACCTGTTACATACCATTTACACAAAAGGAGTTTTCTTATGTACATTATCGGAATTGATATTGGCAAAAATCATCACGAAGCTTCCATTGTTTCACCTGAAGGCAAACAAATCGGCCCTTCTCTTCGCTTTGCAACTACACACAAATGCAGATTCTCTTATGAGCTTTATCTTTAAAAACATCGGTAATTCCCCTTGTGTATTTGGCATGGAAGCTACAGGTCATTACTGGTATCCCATTTATTCATTTCTAAAAGCAAAAGGATATACTATCTATGTAATCAATCCTATCCAGTCTGATACCCTCAGAAAGATGTATATCCGGCAGACAAAAAACGATTCCATCGATTCTTTTCTGATTGCAGAAGTGATACGATTCGGTCAGTTTACCACCACTTCTATGACAGACGAAAACATTCTTGCTATGCGGCAGTTATGCCGTTACCGTGATTCTGTGATTTCTTCCAGAACCGAAATAAAACTCCGCATCAGCACGATTATGGAGCAGATCTTCCCAGAGTATGAAAAACAGTTTTCTTCTCTTTGGCTGAGCACATCCATGGGCATTCTTGAAAAATACCTCACCCCTGAGAACATTGAGAATGCACCAATAGATGAGCTCTTTGAAATCATAAAAGATAAGAGCCACAATAAGCTTACCATGAAAAAAGCGATTTCTATCCGGGAAGCTGCAGCTGATACCTTTGGTATTAAGATAGCACAGGATGCTTTCTCTTTCC
>OGQM01000149.1_pt1 | contig 74029 bp, 60 predicted proteins | sample 1553191 | NCBI WGS metagenome assembly OGQM01 (sample SAMEA2579954, study PRJEB22360) | human gut metagenome | biome: human gut; feature: human-associated habitat; material: faeces | place: Denmark | collected 2008/2010 | reverse complement strand
GTCTTTTTGGTACGTATCAGAAAGACGAGGGCACAATAATTCTGGATGGAAAAGAGATAAACTTCACCGGGCCGAAGGATGCTTTGGAAAACGGTGTGGCAATGGTTCATCAGGAATTGAACCAGTGTCTGGAAAGAAATGTAATTGATAATCTGTTCCTTGGACGCTACCCTAAGAATTCCTTAGGAGTGGTAGATGAAGGAAGAATGAAAAAAGAGGCTTCCGATTTATTCCGTAAGCTTGGAATTACGGTAAATCTTTCGCAGCCAATGAAGAAAATGTCTGTTTCAAAGAGACAGATGTGTGAAATTGCAAAGGCAATTTCCTATAATTCCAAGGTGATTGTTCTGGATGAGCCAACCTCATCCCTTACCGCACCTGAGGTTGAAAAGCTGTTTAAGATGATGCGGCAGCTTCGGGAACAGGGAATTTCACTGATTTACATTTCTCATAAGATGGATGAGGTATTTGAAATTTGTGATCAGATTTCCGTTCTTCGTGATGGTGCGCTGGTGATGACCAAGAACTGTAAGGATACCGATATGAATGAACTGATATCCGCTATGGTCGGCCGGTCACTGGATAACCGTTTCCCTCCGGTAGACAACACTCCGGGTGAGGTGGTTTTAAAGGTAGAGCATTTATCTACGAAATATGCACCTAAGCTTCAGGATATAAGCTTTGATGTGAAAAAGGGAGAAATATTTGGTCTGTATGGTCTGGTCGGTGCAGGGCGTACGGAGCTTCTCGAAACCATATTCGGTATTCGTACAAGAGCAGCGGGACGTGTTTATTATAAGGATAAGCTGATGAATTTCAGTTCCTCCAAGGATGCAATGGATCATGGATTTGCACTGATTACGGAGGAACGTAAGGCAGACGGACTGTTCATAAAGGCGGATATTACGTTTAATACCACCATTGCCAATATGAACCAGTATAAGACAGGGGTAGCCCTGTCACATGATGAAATGGTGAGGGCAACCGCAGAGGAAATCCGTGTTATGCATACGAAATGTATGGGACCGGATGATATGATTGCAAACCTTTCCGGCGGAAATCAGCAGAAAGCAATCTTCGGCAGATGGCTGGAACGCTCACCAAACATTTTTATGATGGATGATCCTACAAGAGGCATCGATGTTGGTGCCAAGTATGAGATATATGAACTGATTATTGACATGGCAAAGCAGGGAAAAACCATTATTGTGGTTTCCTCGGAAATGCCGGAAATTCTGGGAATTACGAACCGGATCGGAGTAATGTCCAACGGACATCTGGCAGGAATCGTAAATACCAGAGAAACCAATCAGGAAGAATTGCTTAGACTTAGTGCAAAGTATTTGTAGAAAGGAGTACAGAAGCTATGGCAAATGACAGGAAATATCTTTCGGCAGAGGAAGAAGCAAAGCTTTTAAAACCGATTGATGAATATATTGGTAAGATACAGAAAAAGATTGATGCCCTGCGTGTGGATGGTTCGGATAAGGTGCAGGCATTAAAAACGCACATTGCCTTGACGAAGGAAGACAAAAACTATACGAAAGAGGAGCAGGCCGAAATTATCCGGCAGGATCAGGAAGAGCTTGTAAAGGCAAAAGCGGTGGAGGCTGCAAACAAGGAGGAGGTTTCCCGGCTGATTAAAGATGCGGAGGCTTATCTTGCTGCCCATTTTAATAAGGATTATTACAAAAAGGTTGCAGAAAGCTGTAAAGCCCAGAAGGAAGAGGAAAATGCGGAATATGCGAAGGTTCGCGGACAGCTTAAGGCAGAGCATGAGCGTACACTTTCCAAACTGACGGACAAGCAGGAAATCAAGGACGAAAAGTATGTATATAAAAACCGTCTGTATGATGCCCAGATGATGCATGAATCCAGACTTCAGGAAATCAAGGACAGAAAACATGAAGCATTTGTGCATAAGTATCATCTGATTGATCTGCTTCGCATGTCGAAATTCACCTTTACACAGAAAAAGGCACAGAGCTTTGAAAACTACAGATATACCTTCAATACCTCACAGTTTCTGTATAAGAACGGACTGTATATTGTCATTATCATGATTTTTATTGCTCTTTGTATCATTACGCCGCTGGTAAAAAATACACAGCTTCTGACAACGGCCAATATTCTGAATATCCTTCAGCAGGCGTCACCCCGTGTATTTCTGGCACTTGGAGTAGCCGGACTGATTCTGTTAACGGGTACGGATCTTTCCGTAGGACGAATGGTTGGTATGGGTATGGTAACGGCAACCATTATTATGCACAACGGAATCAATACCGGTGGAGTGTTCGGTCATATCTTTGATTTTACCGGAATTCCGGTACCGGCACGTGCACTGCTTGCGCTCCTTGTCTGTGTGATCCTGACAACAGGCTTTGCATCCATTGCAGGATTTTTTATGGCAAAGTTCAAGATGCATCCGTTTATTTCGACCATGGCAAACATGCTGATTATTTTCGGACTGGTAACGTATGCTACGAAGGGTGTTTCCTTCGGTGCCATCGATTCCTCCATCCCGGCGATGTTTATTCCGAGAATCGGAAAATTCCCGACCATTATTCTCTGGGCAGTTGTTGCAGTTGTAGTTGTGTGGTTTATCTGGAATAAGACAACCTTTGGTAAGAATCTGTATGCAGTCGGCGGAAACCCGGAAGCAGCAGCGGTATCCGGTATCTCCGTATTTGCAGTAACCATGGGAGCGTTTGTTCTTGCAGGTATTCTTTACGGATTTGGTTCATGGCTGGAATGTAACCGTATGATCGGATCAGGTAGTGCAGCCTACGGACAGGGATGGGATATGGATGCTATTGCAGCCTGCGTTGTCGGCGGTGTATCCTTTACCGGTGGTATCGGTAAGATTTCCGGTGTTGTAACCGGTGTGTTAATCTTTACCGCACTGACCTATTCCCTCACGATTCTGGGTATAGATACAAACCTTCAGTTTATATTTGAAGGTATTATCATTCTGGCAGCTGTTACACTTGACTGTCTGAAGTATGTAAAGAAGAAATAAGGTTTAGGTTCTAGCAACAGTAAGACATCTGCATGGACGGACTGTTACCAATAAATGGTTGATCAGGCAAAATTCACAGGATTTACAGTGGGAATTTCCTGAAAAAAAGAGTATAATGTAATGAGCCCAAGGAAAACCAAGCGGCTGCGAAGCAGACATTTGGTTTTCAGGGCTCATTAACGAGCAAATATCCTGCGAAGCAGGATGGAGAGCACGAAGTGCGGATTTGCGAGATGACTGTGGAAATAAAGAATAGCAGTAAAGAAAGATGGCATGAATTTATGATTCAGTGAATTCGTGCCATTTTGCAACAATATGGAGGGGTACAGATGCTGACATACAAGGTGCTTCTTGTAGATGACGAAGAAGAGGTTATGGACACAATTGAACACAGGATCAGCTGGAATGAGATGGGGTTTGAAGTAATCGGAAAGGCAAGGAACGGGGTAAAGGCACTGGAGATATCAGAGAAAATGCAGCCGGATGTTGTGATTACGGATATTAAAATGCCCTATATGGACGGTTTGGAGCTGGCACGTAATCTGAAGCAGGATAATCCGGATATGCGGATTTTAATTCTTACCGGATTTGATGAGTTTGAATATGCCAGGGAGGCGGTTCACCTTGAAATTGAGGAATATATTCTGAAGCCGGTTAATGCCAACGAGCTATCGGACTGTCTGAAGCGCTTAAAGGATGTCCTTGATAAGGAACGGGAAGAAAAATTAAATGTCAGGAAGCTGGAGCAGTACTATACCGATTCCCTTCCGGTATTGCAGACGAACTTTTTCTGTTCACTGATCGAGGGACGGATTACGGAAGGTGAAATCTGTAAATTTCTGGGTGATTACCGGATTTCCCTGCCGGGGCCATATTTTTGCTGTGCCGTTCTGCACATCTCGGAAAATCATGTCCCGGATAATATGACACCTCTTCTTCTTTCCGTATCAGTGCAGAGGGAAGCGAAGGAACGGTTTAAGGAAAAGTGGGATTGCAGATATTTTACTTATCTTGGAAACATCGTTATGCTGGTGAATCTTGAGGGAGAGAGCGAAATTACGAGACTGACGGATGAATGTGACCGCTTCTGCAAGTGGGCAGACCGCTTTTTCGGTGCAGTTGTAACCGTAGGACTCGGCAAGGTGTGTGAGGACTTGGCCTCTCTGCGTTATTCCTACGAGGGGGCAAGGGAAGCGCTTTCCTATCGTGTGATATATGGAGCCGGACGCTCAATCAACATTGCAGATATTGCACCGAAGGGCCAGGAGCTTTCCATGCAGCCGGAGGATATAGACATGAATGGAGTGTTTAAGGCAATTCATATCGGTGTGCGTGAAGACATTGAGCATGCAGTGCTTTCTCTTGTAAATGAGCTTAAGGATAATGCAAAAACAATTATGCAGCATAATTTTACGGTTATGGAAATTGTCGGGCATTTGTACCGCTTCTGTGGAAATAACTATATAAAATTTGAAGATCATACCGGAGAAGTCCGGAATGCCTATGAGGAGATTCCGAAGATGGATAAGAATGCATTATCGGCCTGGCTGATCAGTGTGGCATTATCGATCAGTGATGAACTGAAAAATGCCAGAAACTCCTCGCTCCGTTATCTGATTTCAGAAGCCAAAAATATTGTCCGTGATCGTTACTCGGATGCCGGTCTGTCCCTGGATACGGTGTGTTCGGGTCTTGGTGTGTCGAATTCCTATTTTTCATCTATTTTTAAGAAGGAAGCCGGTATTTCATTTATCACGTATCTGACAGATTACAGGATGCAGCAGGCAGTCCGGCTGATTCTGGAAACCAATGAAAAGAGCTATGAAATTGCAGAGCATGTCGGATATGAGGATGCTAATTATTTCAGCTATGTTTTTAAGCGTAAATATGGAATGTCACCCTCCAAATACCGCACTGAACATATAGGAAAATAAGTATGATGAAGAAAAAAAGAAGAGCTTCGGATATTCAGTCGGTCATTATGACGGTGCTTTCCCTGATGACTGTGATTACCTCAATCTCCATGGGATTATTGCTTTATAACCGGTATGAAACAGCTATGCGCCAGAATGATGTCCGGGATGCACAGAATATGATGGAAACCATTGTGAATTCCATGGAACAGTATCTGAAGAGTATGAGACAGATTTCTGATACTGCCAATTATAACATTATACAAGCGCTGGATATATCAAGTCCTGAGTTCAATCAGGAGCTCAGTCTCCTTTATGATTCCAATAAGGATAAAATACAGAGTATCGCACTTTATGACATGGAGGGAGAGCTGCTTGTGGCAGAGCCTGTCACACTCCAAAAGGAGGGTGTTGAGGTCAGCAGGCAGTCCTGGTTTGAGAACGCAAAAGCGAAAATCGAAAATATGCATTTTTCCACACCTCATATGCAGGATTTATTTCAGGATGATGCAAAGCGGTATCACTGGGTAATTTCCTTAAGCCGTGCAGTGGATGTGATTGATGGAGACAGTCCGGAAAACGGTATTTTGCTGGTGGATATGAAATATTCCTTTATAGAAGAAATGATGGACCGGATTAATGACAGAACCAGAGGACGATATTATTACCTGTGTGACAGGGAGGGAAAGCTGATTTATCATCCATATGCCAACGAAATCAGTAATGGTCTGTTTCAGGAAAATTCAGTACTGGCAAGCAGCAGTGAGGACGGCATATACAGGAATCTGCGCAGTCCTCATGGAGAGAGGCAGACCATGATTGTCAACACCATTTCATATACCGGATGGAAGCTGGTGGGTGTCGTTTTGCCGGATATCCGGACAGACAGTCTGGAGAAGTTCCGGATTTACATGATGATCATTGTGATCATGCTGATTATGATGCTGCTTGCAGTAAACCGTATTGTGTCCAAAAAGATTTCCAGTCCGATTCTGAAGCTGGATGCTTCCGTAACGGCATATGAGGCGGGGGAAAAACCGGATATTTATATCGGGGGCTCATATGAAATCAGGCATCTGGGGAATTCTGTCCAGAAATCATATGAAGAGATTGAACGGCTGATGAAGGAAATTGTGGAACAGCAGAATGAGCGCAGAAAGAGTGAACTGGCAGCTTTGCAAAGCCAGATTAATCCCCACTTCCTTTATAACACACTGGAGTCCATTACCTGGATGATTGAGGGAAACCGGAATCAGGATGCGGTTTTCATGATTTCAGAGCTGGCACGGCTTTTCCGGATCAGTCTGTCAAGAGGGAAGACCATTATCCGGATTGAGGATGAACTGCAGCATTGCCGGAATTACATGAATATACAAAAATACCGTTATAAGGAACGGTTTGTAACCGAATATGATGTTTCAGAGGAGATTTATCCGTTCTGTACCGTAAAGCTTATTCTGCAGCCGATTCTGGAAAATGCCATTTATTATGGAGTAGGAGATATGGATGAGGATGACCATCCCAGAATCCTCGTAAGAGGCTTTAAGAAGGAGGAGGAGATTTATCTGGTGGTTTCCGATAATGGAATGGGAATGAGGCGTGAGGATGTGGAAAATATTCTGACAGATAATCAGAAGGTGCCAAAGCATGGCTCGGGAGTAGGGCTTATTAATGTGCATACCCGTATACAGCTGATGTTTGGAGTAAGATACGGACTCAAAGTAGAAAGTGAACCGGATGAAGGTACTACCGTTACCATTCACCTGCCGGCCATACCGTATACCAAAGAAAACTGTGAGATACTGGAGGCACCGGGAAAACCACCCAGAAATGAGGTTGAACCATGAAAAGAACCAAAATGACGTTTCTATTGTCGGAAATCTGCCTCTTTATACTGCTTCTGCTGTGTATGCATCTGATTTTTTCCGGTGAAAAACCGCAGAAGCGGGTAGCTGTTATCGTTGAAAAATCCGGTGATGAAAAATGGGATTCTTTTATTAACGGTCTTAAGCAGGCAGCAGGGATCAGGAATATTCATCTGATTATCTGCAATACCGACGAAATTGAAGATGCACAGGAAGAGAAAAGTCTGATTTACGAGCAGCTGGATAATCAGGTGGATGCATTTATTGTCCAGGCAGCACCGGGGGAGGATACCGGAGCGATGCTTCGGGAGATCCGTTCACAGAAGCCGGTTTTACTGGTTGCCAATGGTGTCCCTAAGGAACCGGAGAACGGGAAAAGGACGCAACATCCGGAGCTTCCGGCCGTGATGCCGGATAATTACGGTATGGGATATGCATTGGGAGATGATCTGAAAAGCCGGGAGAATATCCGCGGGAAAAGGATCGGAATTGTAGGCGGACTTGCAGAAACAGAATGCAGCAGGGAGCGTGCGAAGGGGGTATTGGACGCTCTTTCGGATACCGGCTGCGAGATCCGGTTTCATATCCATACGACCTATGATATGGCAATTACGGAGAATCTCAGAAAGGAGAAGGCGGTTGATTACCTGATTGTACTTGAAACAAGTGCACTGGAACAGATTGCCGGGATGTATGCACAGGAGAATGGAAACCATCCGGAAATTTATGGAATCGGAAACAGTATCAAGTGTGTATACTATCTGGACGAGGCTGTGGTGGAAGGACTGGTTGCCGCAGACGGATATGATATGGGGTATCAAAGTGTCCTGGAGATTTCCGGGGCACTGAAGAATCAGCTGTATACCATGAAAAACCGTGAGACAGCCTATCGTTTGCTGCATAAGGAGGATATTTTCAGGGAAGAGGTACAGCAGTTTCTTCATACGTATGATTAACCACATAAGTAAACGATGTGATAATCCCACGATATGCGAAGATTGGGCAGGATTGTGGGAGTGCGTAGCACGAAGCAATCCGTAGGTATCAAAGTCGGGGGCTTTTGACCCCGGCATCATATAAATGGAAGAATATACGGCAGAATACATGGTGTGGAAAGGATGGTTACAATGAAGGTTAGGTGGAGCATATACGTGCTGGTCTGCTGTGTGCTGTTATGTCTGACAGGATGTGGCAGCAACAAGGAAGCGCAAAGAAGTGTTCTCCGGGTCGGAGTAGTACTTTATACGCAGGATGATCCCTTTATCAATGCGCTCACAGATTGTCTGAAGGAGGATCTGGAGGATTATGAGACCGAATCCCTGAAAATCATCATGACGGTAAGGGATGGTAAGAATGACCAGAAGCTTCAGGACGAGGTGGTAGAGGAAATACTCGATGCAGGCTGTGATATCCTTGTGGTCGATCTGGTTGACCGGACGGAGCCTTCCAACATCATCAAGATGGCCAAAAACGAAAATATACCGGTTATATTCTTTAACCGTGAGCCGGTACGGGAGGATCTGATGCAATGGGATAAGCTGTATTATGTCGGTGGAGATGCCAGACAGTCCGGTACGATGCAGGGAGAAATTGCAGCACAGGTGATACGGACCGATCATTCGGTGGACCGGAATGCAGACGGAAAGATCCAATATGTTCTTCTCGAGGGTGAAACCGGGCATCAGGATGCGATCATCCGTACGGACAGTGTGGTAAAAACCCTTCAGGAACAGGGGATCACGCTGGAGAAGCTCAGCTATCAGTTTGCCAATTGGAACCGGGGACAGGCAGAAAACAAGATGACCCAGCTTATTCATCACTACGGGGATGAGATTGAACTGGTGCTTTCCAATAATGATGAGATGGCAATGGGGGCGGTTGCTGCGTATGAAGCATCCGGATATCCGAAGGAGAATCGTCCGGTCATTTTTGGGATAGACGGATTGGACAGTGCCCTGGATGCAATCCAAAACGATTTGATTCAGGGGACAGTTTATAATGACAGGGCAGGACAGGCCGAACAGATTTCCCGTCTGGCGATGGATTTGTTTCAGGGGAAGGAGCCTGAGGGCTATGACTTTGAAAATGAACGATATATATTCCTGCCGTATCAAAAGGTTACGGCTGCCAATGTGGAAGAATTTCTGAACCGGTAAATAAGCAATGCAGTAATGGTGAGGGGAACTGCCGGAGGGAGGCCGTTCCTTCACGGAAAGGACAGACAGATATGGAGAATTGGCTGGAACGCTTTTATACACAGACAGATCCGGTGAAGAGGCAGCAGCTGCTTTCGGAAAACGAAGGGGAAACGGAAAGGGAAGAGGCCAGGCTGCGTAAACAGCTCTGGGAGGCCCGATATGGTAAAGGAAAGCCGCGGAAGGATGCGTACGTCGGTTACCTGATGAATCTGAAATATATTGCGGAAAGTGGAGGCATGGATTGGGGCGGCAGAAAGAAAAAGCTTGCGATGGAGGCCGTCCATGGTTTAAAATTATTTCAATTTGAACAGAAAACGGAAATGGAGCAGGAGCTTATCTATCAGGAGCTTAAAAATACCTGCAGAACCTATATTGAGGTCAGCACCGGGGGACGTGGCTTTACCTCCGTTCTTTTCGGAATGGGACAGCTGTCTGAGGAAAGTGTTGCCGGAAAGATCGCAGAGCAATTGAGCCGGCTTTTATTTGATGCACCGCATATTCTCCGGATGGAAAAGGAATTTGAACCGCTAAGAAAGGCTGCCCTCGAGGCCTTCCGTGAGATTTATCCCAATCGCGAGCATTTTTTGAAAAAAAGGTAACTGCTCAGAATAGTTATAAAGTGATAAAAGAAGTGTCAAACTCCCGAAATAATCTCTGTTTGACGGATTGCTGTCAATAATGTTAAAATAATAAAGAAGTGATCGAAATAACCGCTAAATTTGCAAATCAAATCTGGCGGTTTTTCTACTAGGAACTTTTCATTAGTAAAGGGCAATTTGCAGGTAAACGAATCATATAAGGAGTAAGAAAGGGAGGATGCATATGGCAATGAAGAACAGACAGCTGTTGGCGCTTGTCTTATCGGGAGTGCTGGTAATCAGTACCTTAGGAGGATGTTCGGCGTTCGGACAGTTGGCAAAGCAGACAGTTGAAACCGGAAAGGAATATTACGATCAGAATAAGGATTCGGAGCAGGAAGATCCGTCTTCACAGGAAGATGCAACGCAGGGAAAAACTGATGGAACAGGCAGTGACGGAACCGTAAAGCTGCAGGATCAGGCGGCAGGACAGCAGAGAATTTATTTAAATGATCTTAGTACGCAGGAGCCGTTACGGGACTATACCCCATCGGTAGCAGCTTATCAGACAGCTCCTGATTTATCCAATATTGAGAACCTTGGACAGTTCTATGCTTATGATACGGATGAGGATATTTCCGGGAAGCTTGCAGCCAATAACTTTATTGTGATGGACAGTGGATATAGCGAGTTCTTTGATGTGTATGAAGGTAACCGCTATAGTCAGGTGCCGAGCTTTGTGACCGTGGATTCGATGATGCATACCTATCATCTGTATTTTGCGCTGCTGCAGCGGACAACAGAACGGGATTATCTTGCTTCCATGGTAAAGGAAATGAGCCATTCCATGTATCAAACCTGCCTGACGCAGTATGAGGAATTAAAGGGAAGTGAATGGGAACAGGCAGCCGCTTTAAATGTGGGATTCTTTGCAGTTGGAGTCTCCCTGATGGGGGATGAAGCAGCAATTTCGATTCCGGATGAAGTGAAGAATGCAGTGGATCAGGAGCTGGCCTTTATTGAAGCAGCGGACGGCATCTATGATTCAGCACTTTTTGAAGGAGAAATGGAGGACTATTCCCAGTATAAGCCACGTGGCTATTATGAGGGAGAGGAAGCACTGGAGCAGTACTTCCGGGCAATGATGTGGTATGGACGAAGAAATTTTGCACAGAAGCAGGAGCTTACCGACCGGGCAGCACTTCTTATGACAATGGCCTTAAGCAATGAGGCCTTCAAGGACTGGGAAACGGTGTATACCATTACGTCCTTTTTCGCAGGGGCAAGTGATGATTCCGGATTCTATGAATATGCGCCGTTAATCCGTGAGGCTTATGGAGACGGAGCGGGCACTGGAAATCTGATAGGAAATGAGGCTGCATTTGATGCCTTCCATGAGCTTACCGGAAAGCTTGATCCTCCGGCAATTAATTCTGCTGTCTTTATGGATGACAACGGTGAAACGGATAAGACACAGGAATCGAAGGGCTTCCGCTTTATGGGACAGCGGTTCACCCTTGATGAAGCGATTTTTACGAATCTGACCTATAGTAAAGTCGGGGAAAATGCAGACGGAAGCAATAGAATGCTTCCGATGGCAATGGATGTCCCGGCGGTTTTAGGCTCAGATACAGCGAAGAGAATTTTAGAAGATAACGGTGCGTTCGAGTATCAGGGCTATGCAGAAAATATGGAGAAGCTGCAGAATGCTGTTCAGAATGCGGACGATACGCTGTGGAATGGCAGCCTTTATGCAGGATGGTTACAGACACTGTGTCCATTGCTTGAGGAGCGGGATGAAGGGTATCCATCGTTCATGCGTAACGAGGAATGGCGGAAGAAGAATCTGGAAAGCTTCTTAGGAAGTTATACAGAGTTAAAGCACGATACCGTTCTGTATTCAAAACAGATGCTTGCCGAAATGGGGGGCGGTATGGAAGAGATGGATGACCGGGGCTATGTAGAGCCGGAACCGGAGATCTTCCATGCACTGGGAAGCCTTGCGAAGAATACCTCTGAAGGAATGGAGCGGTTTGGTATTCTTTCGGCGAAGGATAAAGAGAATTTGGAGAAGCTGCAGCAGTTATCTGATCAGCTTGCAGAGATTTCGATTAAGGAGCTGGAAGGTGGCAGTACCGTTACCGATGAAGATTATGAGCTGATCCGGACATTTGGCGGAAATCTGGAACACTTCTGGAAAGAGACCATCAGGGATCAGACCACAGAGGAATACGTCGATTCCCGGGAGTTCCCGGCAGCACTTGTTGTGGATATTGCGACCGATCCCAATGGCACAATTCTGGAAGAAGCCATTGGTGGAGTTTCCAGAATTTCTGTGGTTGTGCCGGTGGATGGAAAGCTGCGGCTTGCAGTAGGCGGTACATTCAGTTATTATGAATTTACGGTACCGATTGACAGCCGGATGACAGACTCCGAATGGAGACAGATGATCGGCATGGAACTGAATGACGATATGGAGTATGAGTATGACAATGAAGTGGAACAGCCGTCCTGGACGAAGAGCTACCGGTACTCCTGGGACGGATAAGGCAGTCCGGCATACAAAATGGATTATAGCAGGTGGAATAGCAGTGGTGGTAAGCATCACTGCTGTTTTCACCTTGTGGTGGTATGGAGCTTTCCTGCCGCATTGGATTACCTGGAACGAAAAGGAGTTCTTTTATGAAGGCGGCGAGGTGATTTTGAAAAACCGGACACTCCGGGTGGTGAAAACGGATATGGGGAAAGCCGGAGACCGTCACCGATTTACGAAAAGAGATCAATCGGAGCACATATGGAAAACCCCGGCGGACTGGCAGGTGCAGGATGTACTGGTAATGGATATTGACAGGGATCGGCAGGAAGAGCTGGTATTGCTTGTCTGGAAGCATGGGAGCTACGGCAGGCATCTTCCCGTCTGGGAGAAAAAGAATGACATCCGTCTGGAGCAGCATATCTTCATTTACCGGCTGCAGGAGTATCCGGAACAGAATAATGAATATGTAAAAGCCCAGGATGAAGAAGCAGACAAAATTATAGAAAAAGAAGCAGAAGAAGGAAAAGACAGAGAACGCAATATCAGTACGGATGTGATGAGACCGGTGTGGATGTCTTCTTCACTTGGGAAAGAGATTGAGTCAATTGCCCGGGGCAGGAAAAACAGTTTGATTCTCACCCGATATCGTCTGAAGGATCTAAAAACCGGTCGGGATTTACAAAATAACAAGGCAGGAGCTGGGCCTGAGCCTGACATTTATACCGGGAAAGACCGTATTGCTGAGGATAGTACAAGTACCTGCTGGATCTGGAAGGACTTTGGACTTAAATATGCAGGAGAGTCAAAGGAGCAGCAGGCTCAGGTGGTCTGTGCAGGTGATAATCTGATCCACCTAAGTCTGCTCGCAGCAGAACAGAAGAAGCAAAGAGCCGGAGAAGTGACAGCAGAGAATTTGTACGATTCCTTTTATGACTCTGTCCGGGATAAGCTTCAGAATGCAGATCTGGCAGCCGTAAATCAGGAGACAATTTTTGTGACAGACCCGAAGAGAGTCAACGGCTATCCCCGCTTTGGAACGCCGACAGAAGTAGGGGATGCCATGGAAAGAGCCGGATTCAATCTCATTACCCTTGCCAATAATCATGCACTGGATCAGGGAATTTACGGGATCAATACGACGATGGCTTTTTGGGATGAAAAGGGAATTTCCTATGTGGGAGCGCAGTCTGCGAAAAGCTATAGTGAAGCTCCGGAGGCTGCCGTAAAATTCATGGAAATCAATGGAATCCGCTTTGCCTTTGTCGGGTACACCTATGGGACAAACGGCATGCCGGAGCCGGAAGGCTATCCTCATCTGGTAGAAAAGCTTGGAGATGAAGAACGTATGCACCTGCAGCTTTCCTATGCAAAGAACAGGGCAGATGTGGTAATGGTGTTTGTGCACTGGGGAACGGAGTATGAAACAGAAATTGACGAGCAGCAGGAATATTACAGGGACTTCTTTTACCGGGAGGGAGTCGATGCAGTGATCGGAACGCATCCTCATGTCGTGCAGAAGTGGGAGATTGTTGAAAAGAATGGAACGGCATATGAGGCAGATTCTGTCGGATGGAAAAAGGATCTGCCACAACATAAAATGCTGATTTATTATTCTCTCGGCAATTTGATCTCCGCGCAGACAAAAGAAGAATGTCAGACCGGAGGACTGGCAGAGTTCACTGTGGTGAAGCAGGCGGATGGAGAGATATGTCTGGGAAAATGTTATCTGGAAACTATATCATAAATCCAGAATTGTTTAAGAAAAGACTGTGTTCTAAGATTTCCTGAAAGTATAAGGAACTTCTTTTGCCACAACGGATAAAGTTACAATAACACGACATATTTTTGTGAAAAATGGCAGATGTAATACTAATAATCTAAAACGGATGAACTATAATAATAGTATCGTGAGAGCTTAGAATCCGTAATACGATGAGTCGTTTTTCAAAATAGGAAGAAAGGGTTATGTTACCCGATGGAGGAAAAGATATGCTGAATGTCGTGAAAGGGAAAGGCAGGGCAATTGAAAAAGCCGAAAGAAAAGAGAACTCCCTTTACCTTTATTCTGAAGCTGGAATTCATAGAATAGAGCCGAAAAATGACGCTGTTATAAGGGTGACTTATACACAACGGGAAGAGTTCAGCAATACAGAAAAGCCCGGAGTGCTGTTAAGAACCGTATTCCCGGATTGGGATTATATGGAAACGGATACGGAAATATGGCTGAAAATGAGAAGACTTACACTTGTTGTTAATAAAAAGACAGCTTCTTACAGCTATTTTGACAGTCATGGAAAGAAGCTGTTAAAGGAGCGGGAACGGGAAAGTAAAAATCTGGAGGAATTTACGGTTTACAGACTGGAAGCACAAAGCAGCAGGATCGAGAAGGTACATACCCCGGATGGGGATAAAGAGGTAGTTATGGAAGCTGCCAAAGTACCGCTTGGCAAAAGCTATCATACAAGAATGTATCTGGAATGGGCCGAAAACGAAGCCTTATATGGACTTGGACAGCATGAGGAGGGATTTGCCTCCCTGCGCGGACAGACACTGTTCCTGCATCAGGCAAACCGGAAGATAGCCATACCGATGCTGGTTTCTACATTAGGATATGGGATACTGGTGGACACCTATAGTCCGTTGATTTTCAGTGATACGTTATATGGTTCTTATATTTACACTGAGGCAGATCCGGAAATGGATTTCTATTTTATCAATGGTGAGACCATGGATGGAGTAATTGCACAATATCGGAGCTTAACCGGAAAGGCCACAATTTTACCAAGATGGGCATATGGATATATACAGTCTCAGGAACGATATGAAACCAAGAAAGAAATCCTGGATACGGTAAAGGAGTATCGTGAGCGTAATATTGGCCTAGATGGAATTGTTCTCGACTGGTGCTCGTGGAAGGGCAATCTTTGGGGACAGAAAACCTTTGATGAAACACGCTTTCCGGATCCGGACGATATGATGGAACAGCTTCATGAGGCGCAGGTGCATTTTATGCTGTCCATATGGCCTAACATGGATCAGGAGACAGAGAATTATAAAGAATTTGCGGAAAGACAGCTTCTTTTGCCGGGATGCAGCATTTATAACGCCTTATCCGCAGAAGGAAGACAGCTGTATTGGGAGCAGGTAAAAAGGGGACTGTATGCGCACGGGGTTGATGCATGGTGGTGTGACAGCAGTGAACCGTTTACTCCGGAATGGAATCATGTGGAAAGAACAGAACCGGCGAAAATGTATGCCGAGTACTGTGAAACAACGGAAAACCATCTTCCCGCAGAAAAAACAAATGCCTATGCGTTATATCATGCACAGGGAATTTACGAGGGACAAAGAGGGGAGCAGGATAATGAGAAAAGAGTTTTTAATCTTACCAGAAGTGCATGGACCGGGCAGCAGCGTTTTGGAACAGTCCTCTGGTCAGGAGACATAGAGGCTTCATGGGAGACACTCCGAAAACAGATTGCAGCAGGCTTACATTTCAGTGCCAGTGGTCTGCCGTTCTGGACAGTGGATATAGGTGCATTTTTCGTAAAGAATGGGAACTTTTGGTTTTGGAAGGGACATTATGATGCGGGAACAGAGGATCTGGGATATCGTGAATTGTTCGTGAGATGGTATCAATGGGCATGCTTCCTTCCGGTATTCCGCGGGCATGGAACAGACTGCAGAAGAGAACTTTGGCATTTTGAAAATACAGAAATCCCTTTTTATGATGCTCTTGTACAAATGAATCATCTGAGATATACACTGATGCCTTATATTTATTCCTGTGCCGGCCTGTGCTGGTTGAAGGATCGCTCCATGATGAAGCTGCTTGCTTTTGCCTATCCGGAAGAAACAGCAGTTTTTCATATTATGGATCAGTATTTGTTCGGAGAAGAACTGATGGTTTGTCCGGTCACAGAACCTATGTATTATGGAGAAAATTCAGCAGAGCTTACGGATACCGTTAAAACAAGGAGGGTATATCTGCCGGAGGCACACGGCTGGTATGATTACTGGACCAATACCTATTACGAAGGGGGACAGTGGATTGAAGTCTGTGCATCTATTGACCGAATACCATTATTTGTCAAAGAAGGAGGGATCCTCCTGAAGACAGACTTTGCCGGTTCCACAAAGGAGCTTGACGGTAATTGCTGCGTTACGGTTTATACCGGCCGGGATGGCTGCTTCGACTTCTACGAGGATGAGGGCGAGGGGTATGACTATGAAGAGGGAAAATATCGTCTTACCAGACTGACCTGGAAGGAAGCAGACAGGACTCTCAGCACAGAGGTGATGACACCGGAATCCCAGTGGAGCAATATAGACAGGCTTTATCAGATCCGGAAGGTATATATGGTAGAGAAAGAGTAACGATTCTGTACAAGCGGAAGCTTTTGCTTCTGAAGCGATAAAAAAATCATTTGATCATGTAAGATCAGAAGAGGAGGAAAAAGAATGCAACATATTAATTTAGATGAAAAATGGTGTTTCAGACGAGGAATGCTGGATTCTGTGGGCATGCTGCAGTGGGATCCGGGAGAACTTGTGAATCTCCCACATGATGGAATGATTCACCTTGATGTGACGAAGGAGGCACCGGCACAGTACGATTCCGGTTATTATCCGGGGGATACCTGCAATTATACCAGATATGTGATGATTCCCAGGGAATGGGAAAGGGATCTGGTAGGACTGCAGTTTGATGGGGTGATGATGCATACCTCTATTGATGTGAACGGCTGTAAGGTGGGGGAACATCATTATGGCTATTCTCCTTTTTATGTTGATTTGACGGATTATGTGACCTTTGGTGAAGAGAATAGAATTACGATTAACGTAAATACCGGCGTGCAGCCCAGTTCAAGATGGTACACCGGTTCCGGTCTGTTCCGGGGAGTGACCCTGTGCCACAGTCCGAGAGTATTTATCCTGCCGGATGGAATTAATGTGGTTACCAGAGAGGTTACAGAGCATATCGCATTTCTGGAGGCGCAGGTGGAGATCGGAAATGAGACGCTGGAGAACCATATGGTGGAAGTAAAGGTGGAATTGTGGAAGGAAGGTGAGCCGGAGGAAAAAGCTGTGGCGGAAGCGAGGCGCATGATTGAAGTTGGAAAGAATAACCGGGAAACAGCCAGAATTTCCATTCATCTTTCGGATCCGGTACTCTGGGATGCGGAAAATCCCAATTTGTATATCGTAAAGGCAACCGTAACAGATCAGAGTGTTTTCCGTACCCATAGCAATCCGGTTCCGATACAGACTGTGGATGAAGCACAGACACTGTTTGGAATACGGACCATCACGGTTGACTCCGTAAGGGGACTTAGGATCAACGGAAAGCCTGTCAAGCTTAAGGGAGGCTGTGTTCATCATGACAATGGCCTGCTGGGAGCAGTCAGTTTATATGAGTGTGAGGAAAGAAAGATAAGGAAGCTTAAGGAAACCGGCTTCAATGCAGTCAGAACCGCACACAATCCTCCATCCGGAGCACTTGTGGAGGCCTGTGACAGACTGGGAATGTATATTTTTGACGAGGCTTTTGATGCATGGGGAATGGCGAAACGTACCGGCGATTACAACCAGTATTTTGCAGCTCTGTGGGAGAAGGATCTGACCGCGTTTATCAAAAGAGACAGGGTTCATCCATCGGTTATCATGTGGTCTACAGGAAATGAAATACCGGAAAGAGGTGGACTGAATCAGGGCTATTCCACTGCCACAAAGCTTGCAGAGTGTATCAGGACCTTAGACCCGACAAGACCGGTCAGCAATGGAATCTGCTCCTTCTGGAGCGGATTGGACGATGCCATGGCAAAGGGGCAGGATCAGACACAAAATGCAGCCACGGAAAAGGAAGCGGATTTCTGGGAAAAACAGACCGAGGCCTTTACCAATGGTCTGGATGTGGTAGGCTACAACTACATGGAGGATCTCTATGAACGGGATCATGAGCTTTACCCGGAACGTGTCATTCTGGGGTCTGAAAATTTTCCGAGGGAAATTGGATTCCGATGGCCGGTAGTAGAAAAGCTTCCTTATGTGATCGGAGACTTTACCTGGACAGCATGGGATTATATCGGAGAAGCCGGAATCGGAAAATCCCTGTTTGTAGAGGAGACGGATCCGCTTGTTAAAAAAGGGCCGTGGGCGGTCATGCCTCCGTCTACTACCTGTTATCCGTGGCGGCTTGCCAATGATGCCGATTTTGATATAACAGGTATCCGGAAGCCCCAGGGAGATTACCGCAGTGTGGTATGGGGAAGTGAAAAGACATATCTGTATTCTATACAGCCGCAGAATTATGGTAAGGCAGAAGTGATCAGTATGTGGGGGTTTACGGATGCACGTAAATGCTGGAATTATACAGGCTTTGAAGGAAAACCGGTCGAGGTTATAGCTTTTTCAGGTGCAGAGGAAGTGGAACTGCTGTTGAATGGAGTGTCTGTTGGGAAAAAGGAGGTTCAGAAAGATGGAAATTTGCCGAATTCAGTCCGGTTTGTGCTTCCTTATGAAAAGGGTGTACTCGAAGCGGTAAGCTATACGGACGGAATGGAAGTCAGCAGGGACCGGCTGGCAACAACCGGAGAACCGGCAGAAATCCGTCTGATACCGGAGAAGAAGGAGCTTCGTGCGGATGGACATGATGTGGTTTTTGTACAGATTGAGATTCTGGATCAGAATGGTCTGCTGGTAACGGATGCGCAGATTCCTCTGAAGGCAGTTTTATCAGGAGTGGGAGAACTTTCCGGCTTTGGAAGCGCCAATCCTGTGACTGAGGACAACTATACACAGCCTGAAACATATTCCTTCAGGGGAAGAGCCACGGCTGTGATCCGGAGCGGCTATGAACAGGGAAGCGCAGAACTTGTGATAGAGAATGCGCAGCTTGGCAGCTTCCGTACAGAAATCAGAATGCTTCTGTAAAACATATGAAATTATGAATATTGCCGGATAAAAATGAATATCGTACTCGAAACGGTAATAAATGAATAATTTCAAAGTATAAGTGAAGATTTACTTTTATATGTATATGTGTAATACTGAATCTGATATCTATAAATATCACACTTAGAGAATCGCCAGATGATGATAAGGGAGGGAAGAACGATGTGGATCAAAAATCGGAAGCCTGAAGAATCGGATCATGGAACAAAGAGGTCTTCCCTCTGGAAAAGATACCTCATTGTCATGCTGGCTGTCCTGATGCTTGTCGTGACAGGAATCGCTTATAACGCAGCGCGCAGAACCGGAGACCCGGTTAAAAACGTGCGGGAGGCAGAGAAAGAACCGATAGAGCTGTTTGTTCTTGCTCCCTGCGAGAGCTGTCATGAGGAGGAAAAATTCCGTCAGGAAATAGCAGACCGTTTTGCCAAAGCGGGGATTGAAAATCAGGATTACACCGTTTATAACGTCTATAAAGAAAGTGGTGCATCCCATTTTGAAAAAACGGTTGGAAAATATGGACTTGGGATCACACTGACGGATCTGCCAGTGGCGGTCGTTGATGGGGTGGCATATCAGGGAAGCTATCAGGAGATCAGCGAAGCTGTGGTGAACTACCTTGAGACCGGTATGGCAGAAGAGGACAGGAAGACCGCATCCGGTTCCGGAGTAGAAACTGACGGAGACATGGAAAGTGAACAGGAAAAAGATACGGCATTTTACCGTGAGGTCAGTGAGATCGGGGAAGAGGATACGACACTGGTTTTGTTTGTGACAGGAGTCTGCGAGAGCTGTCAGAAGGCAGATCAGTATTTGCAGGGAAGCCTGTCGGATAAAAGCTTTCATCTGTTGATCTACAATATCCTGGATGAAGAAAATGCGGTTATACTTCGCAGACTTATGAAGATATATGGCGTACCGGAGAGCGGACAACAGGTTCCGCTTCTTTTTTCCAGGAGCAGTTATCTGTCCGGAGCGGAGAAGATTGTGAACGGTACGGTTGGAATGCTGGAAAGCGGAGAAGCACAGGGATCCTGGAAGGACATAATAGAAGAGCTTGCCGGAGAGAAAGAAAGCGTTAAAATTTCAAAGAGCCGGCTGGCGGTGACGGGATTTTTTAATGGCTTAAACCCATGCGGGATTTCAATGCTGTTGATGGTTCTGTCCATACTTCTTATGTCGAAACGCAGCTTTTACGGGGGAAGTTTCACCTATCTGGCAGGAAAATTTCTTACCTATCTGCTTTTGGGATTTACGATCGGAACACTTTTTGGCGTGATTGAGAATACCCTGTTCCGGACGGTACAGAAGGGACTTGAACTTTTCTTTGCAGTACTGGCTTTTATCTTTGGTGTGTTTTATCTGATCGATTTTATCCATGTCCTGAAAAAGGAGTATGGCAGGACAAGATTTCAGCTTCCGGAACGCTTCCGGAAGTGGAATCACAAAATGATTAACAGGCTTACGAAGATACCGGGGCAATTCTGGTATCCGGCCTTATTTCTTCTGGGAATTGTGATTTCCGCAGGAGAGTTCCTGTGCACGGGACAGGTTTACCTGGCCTCTCTTCTTTATATGGTGGAGCAAAATGCCGGATTTAACCCGGAATTGGCAGGAAACCTGGTAATCTATCTGATTGCAATGTGTGTGCCGATGGTTCTGCTGACGGTACTGGTATCCAGGGGGAAATCCGTGATGTCGGCGTCCCATCTGTCACTGAAGATCCTGCCGATGATCAAACTGGTATACAGTATTTTTTTCTTTGTTTTGTTTTTTACCTTGCTTTTCTGAGAGAGAGGAGATTCCTATGGAACACAATTATCATATGTATTATGACAACCCTGCAAAAAGATGGGGGAATGCACTGCCGTTGGGAAACGGACGGCTGGGCGCAATGGTTTATGGAGAGACCGATATGGAGCGCATTACACTGAATGATGACTCTTTATGGTATGGTCTTGCCATGGATCGCAATAATCCGGCATACCGGCAAAAACTACCGGAAATCCGCAGATTAATTCTGGATGGGAAAATGCATGAAGCGGAGGAACTGATTGCTCAATATATGGCAGGGGTGCCTTATTCGCAGCGTCCTTATACCTTCCTTGGGCAATTAAGCATGGCTTTGAATCAGAAGATGCCGTTTGCCATGGGGGGAAGATCAGAGTCGCCGAAGCCGGAAAAGTATCGTATGGATCTGGATCTGATGACGGGGATTCTTGAGATAGATCATAAATTGGAAGGTGTTTCCTATCATAGAGAGATGTTCATCAGCAATCCGGCCGGCGTGCTTTGCATCCGACTTACATCCGATGCTTTTCAGGCAATCCGTCTGGAATTGAAACTGGATCGTGTCGTTGTATCCGATGCGTATATTGAGGACGACCGCCGACCCGGCATGAAGACCAAAGGAGGCGGATGGCCGGGAACACGGGTGGACTTTTCGAGAACCATTGATGATCATACGTTTTTAATGGCAGGCAATGATGCAGGAGTGCAGTTTGCGGCGGCATTCCGGGTAGAATGTGACGGAAAACTTATGAATCCGGTATCCCAGCTGACAGCTGATGACTGCAGTGAAGTAATCATTTATCTGACAACTGCCACATCCAACCGTTATGCCGATCCCCGTACCGAGGTAATAAAGGTGCTGGATGCTGCACAGAAAAAAGGATATCAGAGCCTGAAGGAAGAGCATATCAGGGATTTTTCGGCACTTATGGAGAAATGCCAGCTGGATCTGGGAAAACCGGCGCAGGGAAATTTGGAGCAGAGGCTTTGTGCACTGCGGGATGGAAGGGAAGACCCGGCGCTGGCGGCACTGTATTTCCAGTTTGGCCGTTATCTGATTGTATCAGGAAGCAGACAGGATAGTGCACCGTTAAATCTCCAGGGAATCTGGAATGCTGAGTTTATGCCTATGTGGGATAGTAAATATACCATCAATATCAATCTTCAGATGAATTACTGGCTATCCTGGACAGGAAATCTGACAAGGCTTCACGAGCCGGTTCTGGATTTGCTTGAGACGATGCATGAGCCGGGGAAAAAGACGGCGGAAGTAATGTACGGTATGAGAGGAATGGTTTGCCATCATAACACAGATTATTACGGCGACTGTGCACCGCAGGATGTCTATATGGCATCTACACCATGGGTAATGGGCGGAGCATGGATGGGAATGCATGTGTGGGAACACTATCTTTACACCGGTGACAAGGATATATTGGAGCGGATGTATCCGGTTCTTAAGGATATAGCTCTGTTCTATGAAGATTTTTTAATAGAGGTCGATGGACAGCTTCTTACCTGTCCGGCAATCTCACCGGAGAACCGCTATTATCTTCCGGATGGTACCGATACGCCGCTGTGTGTAAGTCCGGCAATGGACAACCAGCTGCTGCGTGAATTTTTCGGAGCATGTATTGAAATCCAGAGAATTCTGGAAATTGATCGGGAATATGGAGAAACTTTAAAAGCAATGATAGCAAAACTTCCGAAGGATCAGATCGGTTCTGAGGGGCAGCTTATGGAATGGAAGCAGGATTATAAAGAGCAGTGCCCGGGAATGGGGCATGTGTCTCACCTGTATGCGGTTTATCCGGGCTGTTCCATTAACTGGAAAGACACGAAGGAATTGATGGAGGCGGCAAAAATTTCATTAAAACGACGCAGGGATCATGGAGCAGGACAAAACGGCTGGCCTTTGGCATGGCAGATCTGTCTTGATGCCCGTTTCAAAGATGGAAGGAGTGCAGACCAATATATACGCCGGATGCTGACCGATTCCACTTCCAGCAGCTTATTAAATGCAGGCTATGTTTTCCAGATCGATGGAAATCTGGGCGCTGCTGCAGGAATAGCCGAATGTCTGCTGCAAAGCCATCTGGGATTGGATTTCCTTCCGGCACTGCCGGTATCCTGGAAGAAGGGAAGCTGCAGAGGGCTTCTTGCCAGGGGTGGGCATGAGGTTGATCTGTATTGGGAAAACAGCAGTCTGACCAGTGCCGTGATAAGACCGGGAAGTGACGGCATAATTAACGTGGTCGGAAAGGAACTGTCCGTTATCTGCAAAGGTAAGGCAGTCAAAGTTACCGGAACAGAAACAGGATTTTCTTTTGAAGCTTCTGTAACAGAAGAATATGAACTGAAACCATAGAGAGACAGGAAGGGAATGGGAGGAAAACAAGGATGAGCAGATTGTGGTATCGGCAGCCAGCCGGGTTCTGGGAGTGGGAGGAAGCACTTCCGGTTGGAAATGGACGGCTGGGAGGAATGGTATACGGCAGAACGGATTATGAGAGAATACAGTTAAATGAGGAAAGCATATGGTATGGAAAGCCGCTGGACCGGAATAATCCGGATGCTTTAGGAAATCTTGAAAAAATCAGGGAACTGATATTTGGCGGAGAGATTGAACAGGCGGAAAAACTGATGCTGACGGCACTTTCCGGATGTCCCAGTACACAGCGGACATATCAGACACTGGGAGATTTATATCTGATATCGGATCTGGATACAGAGCAGGAATGTAAGGAGTTTGTCCGCGAACTGGACCTGGAGAAAGCCATATGCAGAGTTTCCTTTTTACAGGGAGATGTGCGCTATGAACGGGAAGTGTTTGTCTCGAAACCGGAAGATTGTATGGTGATCCGGTTTGCAGCAGATGCAGCGGGCATGATCAGTCTGCGGGCGAGACTGGAGAGAGACCGGTTCCTGGATGGAGTCGGGAGACTTTCCCAGGATACAGTCTTTCTGTACGGGGGTCTGGGAGAAGGCGGCACACACTTTACAACAGTTTTAAAAGCGGTTGCAAAGGGTGGAAGAGTATTCGTGACAGGAGAACATCTTTGCGTGGAGGGAGCAGATGAGGTTATACTGTATCTGACAGCCTGCACGGATTTTCAGGATATCAGGAATGGAACAGCTACGCATGGTTCCGGAGAGCAGATTTGTGAGAATCTGGCTAAAAAAGCAGAAGTAATTCTGCTTGAGGCGTGTGCGAAGAACTATGAGGAAGTAAAGAAAAGACATATTGCAGATTATCAGGCTCTTTATCACAGAGTATCCCTGCAGCTTGGAGGAGAGGAAAAGGATGCGGTTCCGACAGATGAAAGATTGAAGGGATCAGTCGGCGGGGATGTTGGACTGTCAAAGTTACTGTTTGATTATGGAAGATATCTGCTGATTGCAAGCAGCAGGAAAGGAGGTCTTCCTGCCAATCTGCAGGGAATCTGGAACAAGGAATATCTCCCACCATGGGACTCGAAATACACAGTGAATATTAATGCAGAGATGAATTACTGGCCGGCGGAGGTATGTGGGCTGTCCGAGTGTCATGAAGCCCTGCTTGATTTCATCCCGACTCTTGTAAAGAACGGCAGGGAGACTGCCAGAAAAATGTATGGCTGCAGGGGATGGACGATGCATCATAACACAGATGCCTTCGGTGATACCGCTCCGCAGGATATCTGTATTTCGTCTACTTACTGGATGATGGGACCTGCATGGCTGTGTACACATTTCTGGACCCATTATGAATATACCGGTGACCGTGAGTTCCTGAAAAAGATTTTCCCTGTCATGCTGGAGGCAGCATTGTTTTATCTGGACTTTCTGGTTGAAAAAGACGGAGTTCTGGTGATGTGCCCGTCTGTATCTCCCGAAAATATCTATCGATTGCCGAACGGACAGAAGGGTGCGGTCAGTTATGGGGTGACAATGGATAACCAGATTCTTAGGGATCTGTTCAGCCAGTGTATAAAAGCAGGAGAGATTCTGGAAGGAACTGATTTTTCCGCACATCTGAAGGAAATGGGAGTTATGGAAAATTGCGGGGAATTCATCGACAAGATCGTGGATGCCTGTGGGAAGTTATCCCCGACACAGATTGGAAGTGATGGGAGAATTAAGGAATGGATGGAAGAGTATGAGGAATGTGAGCCGGGACACAGACATATCTCTCATCTGTACGGACTATATCCGTCCCGTCAGATATCTGTGGATAAAACCCCGGAGCTTGCCGAGGCAGCAAAAAAGACTCTGGAGATGCGGCTTCGCTTAGGTGGCGGACACACGGGATGGAGCAGGGCATGGATTATTAATTTCTATGCAAGACTGCACGATGGAGAGGCTGCTTATCGTAATATAGAATTAATGCTGGAACAATCAACATATTCTAATTTGTTTGACCGGCACCCACCATTTCAGATTGACGGGAACTTTGGCGTGGTATCCGGTATTGTAGAGATGCTTCTGCAGTCGGACGAGGAATCGGTCAGACTACTGCCAGCTCTGCCCGGGGCATGGAAGGATGGAAGCGTAAAAGGTCTGAGGATTGCAGGGGGCGGAAGCGTTTCCATGGAATGGAAAGACGGACATCTTGACCGCTGTGTGATCGAGGCAGGGAATCCGATGAAGAGGGTGATTCGCTATGGTGACATCGCTGACGAAATTATGCTCGCATCAGGGAAAACGGAATGGAATCCTGTCAGATGCTGATCGCTGGATGACAAGAATGAATGGGGGATGCTTTATATGCAGAAAAGGAAAGAAGACAGAGTTTTTAAACATTATTTTATCATGTACTTTTTTGTGCTTCTGATTCCGATGATCATATGCTGTACCTATTATTTCTATATGTTCTTTGTGATAAATGAGGATGATATTTCTTCACGTAAAAACGACCTGGTTCATGCGGCAGCAAGATTTGATGCAGTGGCTTCTGAAACAGTTCGACTGGCGGACAGTCTGGTGTCTAAGGCTGAAGTGAATAAATTTAAGAATATGACGGATGTAATGGCCTATCCCAATACATATAAAATAAACGAACTGCAGACATCCCTGCCGGATCTGTACCATGATAATCAGGAAATGTATAACTATTTTATTTTCTTTGATAATTCAGAAGTGGTGATCAATAAATCGATTGTTTATACCTATGAGCAATTTTACACATTGTATATGAGCAGGAAAGATGTGGGGAGCTTCGAAAACTGGAAGACGGAGCTTGCAAGGGAAGGAAGGCACTATGGATTTCTTCCCTTGCAGGAATATGATATGCATAAGACGCGCACAAGCAAACCGGTGGATAAGCTGCTTGCCTATACCAGACCGATTTCAGCGTTTGATGGTGCGGAAACAGCTTATGTATATATTTTTTTAGATGACGATGTCATTGATTCCAATATGCCGGTTCCGGAGAAAAACAGTATTCTGACAATACAGGACTTTGCGGGGAATCTTTTATATTGTAAGGATGAAAGTGGTCTTGGTAATTATAATGAGGAACTGATCACACTTTTAGAAGGACTGGATGAAAAACAAAGTTTTGCTCAGAAAAAGGTAAAGCTGCAGGGTATCAAATATATGTTGATCTCCTATAAGTCAGAATCTTCCGGACTGCGCTATTCCTATCTGGTGCCGAATAATATTATTAATGACCGGCTGATGGACTGCATCGGTATGCTGGTACTTTTTATTGCTGTTGGGGTAATTGCGGATGTGGTGCTGAGTTATTATATATCCAAGAAGAATGCAACACCGATCAATGATATGCTGAATAAGATGTCCATCAAAACGGAAGATCTGGAGGGGCATGACACGGTAATTTCCAGCATTGTTAATACGGTAAATGATCTGGTTGAAAACAATACCGATTTGTCAAATGCGATCAATATGCAGAAACCATATCTGAAAACAGCGTTTGTAAACCGGCTTTTATTTTCTGACTTTCAGAATGAAAAGGAGATTACCGGAATGGCAGATTACCTGAAATGGCCTTTGGAAGGAAGGGTGTTCTGCGTTCTGCTGTTCCGGTTCCATATGCTGACCGATTCGCTGGAAGAGACAGAGCAAAGATTTTTTAATACATTTACCGCATCTTTGGCGGAACTGGTTGAAAAAAAGAGACCGGACAGTCTGTATACAGATCTGGGAGAAGGACAGTTTGCCCTGATTATGAATGAATCCGGTGATGATCCGGAAGGGATAAAAGTAAAGTCAGATGAACTGGTTTCCTACATCAAGTCGGAAATGCCGGCAGTCATGGCCCGGAAAGTTTTTGTCTATGGTGGAAGTATTGAGAAGAGGGCGGATAAAATCGTTGATTCATATCAGAATGCTTCGTACCTTTGCTACAATGAGGAGGAGAGAAATGAAGAGCATATTATCTGGTACAGTAAAGGAAATAATCATTCCATCGGATATCCGTCCAGTGATATGCAGGTCAAACTTACCCATTTTGTGATTGCGGGAGACGAGAATGGTCTGCATGATTATCTGCAGGGGATTGTCACCAGATTTTTCATAGAAACTGATTTGCCGGTTTATCTGCAGCATGTCCTGATTACGGATCTCCAGATCATTCTGATCAGGCTGCTGGAAATCATCAAACTGGAAGATGACGAGTATACGGCATATTATGCGCAGCTCGAAAAAAATAATAATATGCCGGTACTGAGCCAGATTACAATTACATTAAATCTTTTCAGGGATATCTGCAGGTTTATGAATATGCAGAAAAAGATGCGGGACGGGGACATGATAGCCAATGGAATTATTTCCTATATAGATGCCAGATATGGTGATCCGGATTTGTCACTTGCTTTGCTTGCGGATCAGTTTGACATCAGCCAGCCATATTTGTCCAGCCTGTTTAAGCAGACTCATGGAATCAATCTATCCACCTACATTGAAAACATCAGAATTGAGAAAGCAAAGGATTTTCTTAAAACTACGGATCTGACCATCAATAAAATCAGTGAGATGGTTGGCTATGGATCTACCAATTCTTTTTGCCGGGCATTCAAGAGAGTGACAGGCATCAGCACATCGGAATACCGGAAAAGCTGATAAAGGAACCGGATTCCGGTAAGGAAAGGAGCAGATTATGGAATTACTTCCTGAATCAGTTTTTGAGACGGCTTTGACCGTCTCTTTTTTTGCGTTTGCAACACCGCTCGCGCGAAGAGTTCGCAAGCGAACTCTTTATTTCCATGTAATGCAGATGGGAATATGATCCAATGGATCGTTTTGGGATGAAAATAAAATAATGATAAGGCATTGGAAAAAATGAATATTGACATGTAATCATTGAAAAACCTTGTATTTTCGGTGTCGGAACGGACATATAAAAAATGAATAGTTCAAAAAGGAGATGAATATTTACTTTTGAATCTAAATATGCGAAAAGTAAATCACAGGATTTTTGAAAAGGACATTTGTGAAAATAAAGAGAAAGGAGAATCATTGAAAATGTCAGAAAAGACAAAAATCAAAAAAAAACAAATTGGAAATAAAAAGACATTTGGTCAATATTTCCGTGCGCACTGGCAGTTATATGTGATGATAGCACCACCTGTTATTATGTTACTTATATTTGCCTATGCTCCTATGTATGGAGTAATACTTGCGTTTAAGGATTATAAGGTAAGTCTTGGAATCTGGAACAGTCCCTGGGCAGGCGATCACGGCTTACGAAATTTTATACGATTTTTTAATAATTATAATTTTAAGGAGTGCCTGCGCAACACGATTGTGCTTTCCGTTTATTCCATGCTGGTAAGCATGCCTTGTTCGATCATACTTGCACTGTCACTAAACTATGCAAAGAATGTTGTGTTTAAGAAAACGGTACAGATGGTAAGCTATTGTCCCTATTTTATTTCAACCATCGTATTTGTCGGCATCATCAACATGATTTTTGACAATCGTACAGGTGTTGTAGGAAGCTTTCTTTTTAATAAATTTAATATGAATGTACTTGGAAATGCCGATTTGTTTTCATCCCTGTATGTGTGGTCCGGTGTATGGCAGGGCATAGGCTTCGGAGCAATCATTTACATGGCGGCTCTTGCAGGTGTGGATCAGGAGCAGCATGAGGCAGCGATTATTGACGGCGCAACACTGCTGCAGCGTATATGGTATGTGGATGTTCCGGCGATCATTCCAACGGCGGTTATTATGCTGATTCTGAATATGGGAGGTACACTGAATATCGGGTACGAAAAGATTCTGGCGATGCAGAATCAGAATAATGTAGCAATGTCAGAAGTTATCAGTACCTATTCCTATAAAGTGTCACTGGTGTCCTCATTCCCTGATTTTTCGTATTCGACCGCAATTGGTCTGTTCCAGTCACTGGTAGGTCTGGTTCTGATCATCATAACGAATAAAATTGCAAATAAACTGTCTGGGACAGGTTTCATGTAAAAGCTATCGTACGTGAAATGTGAAAGGAGTTAAGATGAAGCATAAAAAGTTAACACAAGACAGGGTTGTTTATTTCATTAATTATGTCATGCTTGCTGTGTTTTTGATCATAGTTCTATATCCTCTTATTTACATTATCAGTTGTTCCTTCAGCTCTGGTGATGCATTGATGAGTGGCAAGGTGAAACTTTTTCCGGTAGAACCTACCTTACAGAGCTATCGTGCGGTATTTAAGTATAAGAGTATATGGACGGGATATTGGAACTCGATTGTTTATACACTCGTCGGAACAGTCATCAGTATGGTTCTTACATTGTTTGCAGCTTACCCTCTTTCCCGCAGTGATTTCCGGGGGAAGAAGGTATTCACGGTGATTCTCCTGTTTACCATGATGTTCTCGGGAGGACTGATTCCTACTTATCTGCTGGTAAAGAGCTTACATATGCTGAATACCATCTGGGCAGTGGTACTTCCCGGAGCAGTGAGTGCTTACAATGTTATTGTAGCCCGCACCTTTTTTGCAAATACCATTCCCAAGGAGCTGCAGGAAGCAGCAGAGATGGACGGATGTGCGGATTTTCTGTTTTTTATTAAAATCGTAATTCCCCTGTCTACACCGATTATTGCAGTGTTGTCCCTGTGGGTGATAGTAGGTCTTTGGAATTCTTATTTCTGGCCTATGATTTATCTGGATTCCCAGGAACTTTATCCGCTGCAGCTGGTATTAAGAAGAATTTTACTGTTATCCCAGATTAACTTAAACCAGACCAATATAGATCCGGAAACCATCCGGAAAAATCAGTACCTGGGAGAAATGCTGAAATACGGTACGATTATCGTCAGTACACTGCCATTAATGATTATTTACCCATTTGTGCAGAAGTATTTCGTAAAGGGTGTTATGATCGGCTCCGTCAAGGGATGATCAATGACTGTAAGCAGGAAAGCAGTTATACCGGATATCCAGTGAGTTATCCGTTAACATAAAATCAAAATCAATCATAAAGGAGAGAAAGAATGAAAAGAAAACAATTGTTACACAAGTCAATGGCAGTCTTAACTGCACTGACACTCATGGCAACTGCTTTTACAGGCTGTGGCTCGGGTTCAGCCACGAAGCAGGATGACAGTGCGCAGAGCACAGATGCCGAAAGCCAGAATGCTGATAACGGAGCAGATGGGTCGGATCCGTTTGCATTTGAATCGGCGAAGGACGTGGTGTTCCCACTGAAGGAAAAGCTGACACTTACCGTTTTTGTTAATAATCCTGATCAGAGTGTGACGAGCTACCAGGATAACTGGGTTACAGACTGGATTGAAGAACAGACCAATATTCATCTGGATTATGTTTATGATTTGACCGGTGATGAGGCGACACAGAAGCTTAATCTGATTATGACGGATCCAGACTCCATGCCGGACTTCTTCCTGCGTACCGGATGGTCGAAAGCAGAGACGTTATCCTATGGTCAGCAGGGATTGATTCTTCCGATCGAGGATATGCTGGGGGAAATGGAAAATTGGACGACCATGAATGAAGAAAGTCCCATGAGAAAAGCAGATTTAACATTGTCTGATGGACATGTTTATACCTTTGGCGGACAGAATGAATGCTTCCATTGCATGTACCAGCATCGTATGTATATCTACAAGCCATGGGTCGAGAAATATCTGGGTGGCAAGAATCCGGAGACCACGGAGGAGCTTTACAACTTCCTGAAGATGGTAAAGGAAGATGATGCCAATGGCAATGGTATTGATGATGAGATCCCAATGACCGGATTTATCGGTGGCTGGGCAAGTGATCCTACCGTATGGATGATGAACTCGTTCACCCAGTGCGTGAATCCCCTAAGTAACACCAATCCTACGGTTGCCGGTGGACTGGTTGTGAATAATGGAAAAATAGAATATGCCGTCATGAAGGATGAGTATAGAGACGGTCTTCGCTATATGCATAAACTCTTTGAGGAAGGACTCCTGGATAATCAGACATTCCTTCAGGATAATACCCAGTTTTCAGCTACCATGGATGCTTCAGAGGGTAATAAGGTAGCAGTCTATGCGAATGGTGGCGTAGAGAATTCGGAGTTCTGGCAGCAGGTTGACGGTGAATGGCAGAACTGGGAGATTTTAGCTCCTGTAGCAGGTCCTGATGGTGTCAGATATTCCGGACGTTGTATCCAGACATATTTTGAGGGCTGCCTCGGAGTAGTTTCCTCTACCTGTAAATATCCGGAGATCGTGGTAGCACTGTTTGATTTCATGGCTTCGGAGGATGCAGCACATCATATTGGAGGAGGTCCGGAAGGTATTGCATGGAAGTATACCGATGAAGGTGTTTCTCTGAGTGGTGGAACCCCTGCCTATGAACAGATTACCGTTCCTGAGGATTTTGACTATGTAAAAGAAGGCGGTCTGCCAAAGGCTTATGCAAACTATCGGTATACACCGGATGCCATGATCCAGCGTGGATCTGCTGAATACAGAGGAGGTCTGAAAATTGAGGATCCGAGTCATTCCACCGAATACTGGTTCCAGCAGTGTGCAGAGCTTTACAGTCAGTATGCACCCGATGTGAATACACTGGTTCCGAACCTGTCCTTTGAGGGAGAGGATGCAAGGATTGTAACAGAAGGAACTTTGACGATTGGTGGTTATGTAAATCAGGCTTTAGTACAGTTTATTGATGGAAGTCTGGATATTGAAAAGGATTGGGATGCTTATATTGAAAGACTTGAGAGCATGGGTGTAGACGAGTATGTCGCTGCATACCAGCGCACTTATGACGCATATATGGAAGCTCAGGGAAAATAAGAGCATTTAAAAGGGTTAGTCTGACCGGATTCCCGGCCGGACTAACCTGTTTGTTATTGACAATTTAAGATATGTTTATGCTGTCGGTACCGTTACTTTTCTGAAAACTGAATGCTGCAATCTAAAGGAAAACCGGTGTAGAGACAGAACAGGCTTTGGAAACCGGAAGATGAGAAAAGCTGCTCCAATTCGGCCAGAAGGCGCAGATGCACAGCACCTCTGTGGATTGCACAGGGTTCTTTGTCATTGAAGAATTCGATACTTTTCTCAAGAATAATTTCTTCTGCCAGGGGAAGCTCTGTCCAATATCCTTCATAGAGAACGGCTTCATGGCATGTAACGGTGAGATAACGTTTCTTTTTGGCTTTTAAAAACATAATATATCCTTTACATCAATTTTGATTTATTGAAACTTTATTGTTGTCAATTGTACCATAAATAGGATATTCTGTACAGGAAGGAAGAAGAATGAAAGAGATATATGCAGATTGTGCTTCAACGACTCCGATATCTGAACCGGCGCTGCGAGTGATGACAGAGTGTATGAGAACCTGTTATGGAAATCCTTCCAGTTCGCATCATTGCGGGAGAGAGGCTGCCCGTGTCCTGGAGGAGGCGAGGGATGGAATTGCCGCCTGCATCGGAGCCGACCGGGAAGAAATCTATTTTACATCGGGAGGAACCGAGGCGGATAATCAGGCGATCTTTACAGCAGCAGCGTATGGGAAAGCAATGGGAAAACACCATATGATTTTTTCGAGTATAGAGCATCATGCGGTTTTAAACTGTATTCCGGCGCTTAAAAAGGCAGGATTTGAAATCACACAGATCGGGGTGGATCCATGGGGACGGGTATCCATGGAGGAGCTAAAAGCAGCCTGCAGACAGGACACCATTCTTGTTGCGGTAATGTATGTGAATAATGAAGTGGGAACGATAGAACCGATAGCCGAAATCGGACAGCTGTGCAGGGAACGGAATATATTGCTTCATGTTGATGGAGTGGCTGCTGCCGGACATCTTCCTGTTCATGTGAAAGAACTGGGAGCAGGAATGTTTTCTCTATCAGCGCATAAGTTCCGTGGACCAAGAGGGATTGGGGCATTGTATGTGGATAAGAAAATTCCAGTGGCAAATATGATGTTTGGTGGAAGTCAGGAACGTACAAAGCGCCCAGGTACACAAAATGTTCCGGGAGCAGCTGCCATGGCACAGGCACTGTGTGACAGTGTGGCAACTCTGGAGGAACAGACGCAGAAGCTGGAACGTCTGCGGAAACGTCTTCTGGATGGCTTGCAGGATGTAGAAGGAATGTGGTTGAACGGTCATTTAGAAAGCAGGATTCCGGGAATTGTAAATCTGGGATTTGAAGATGTGTCCGGTGAAACGCTGATGCTTCTTCTGGATCTGAAAGGAATCGCTGTTTCCACCGGAGCAGCCTGCAATACCCATTCTGTGGAACCAAGTCATGTGCTCACAGCGATGGGGCTTACCAAAGAGCGGGCAGGGAGCTGCATCCGTATTTCTTTTTCGGCAGACCATACAGAGGAAGATATCGACCAGATATGTAGTATACTGAAGCAGGAAGTTGCGCGTGCCAGGCAATAAACAGATCAGGAAAATTTACAGGAGGAAACAGTAATGAAAAAACAAGCATTTAACCCTTATTTACCGTCATGGGAATACATTCCGGACGGAGAACCCTATGTGTTTGGAGACCGTGTTTATATTTATGGTTCCCATGATTTCTATAACGGATATGTTTTCTGTATGGGAGACTATGTCTGCTGGTCGGCACCGGTGGATGATCTTGGCAACTGGCGGTATGAGGGAGTGATCTATCCGAAGACCTCAGATCCGTTAAACCGGGATGGGAAGATGTGCCTGTATGCACCGGATGTTACGGTAGGGCCGGACGGAAGATATTATCTGTATTATGTACTGGATCATGTATCTATAGTTTCGGTTGCAGTCTGTGATACACCGGCAGGAACCTACGAATTCTACGGATATGTACATTATGAAGATGGTACCCGTCTGGGAGAAAAGCCGGGGGATGAACCGCAGTTTGATCCCGGAGTACTAACGGAAGGGGAGGATACCTATCTATATACCGGCTTCTGTGCACGGGGAGATAAGTCCCGTACCGGAGCTATGGTGACGGTGCTCGGTCCGGATATGCTGACCATTAAAAAGGCGCCACAGCGTGTGGCACCCGGCTGTGAATACAGTGCAGGAACCGGATTTGAGGGACATGAGTTCTTTGAAGCTCCCTCCATACGGAAACGGGATAATACCTATTATTTTATCTATTCATCGATTGTAATGCACGAGCTGTGTTATGCGGTGAGTGATCATCCTACAGGTGGTTTCGTTTATGGAGGAGTAATTGTCAGTAACTGTGACCTGCATATCGACAGCTATAAGCCGGCGGATATGCCTGCGGCCTATGGCGCGAATAATCACGGAAGCATGGTACAGATCGGTGAAGACTGGTATATTTTCTATCATCGCCATACGAATAATACATGGTACAGCCGGCAGGGATGTGCGGAGAAGCTTACCATCCGGGAAGACGGAAGCATCGAACAGGCAGAGATTACTTCCTGTGGCTTAAATGGCGGACCTTTGAAGGGAAAGGGAGAGTATCCGGCATATCTGGCTTGTAATCTCTTTACGGATGTGCCGTCTGTATATGTAGGAAAAAGCAATGTCCCAAGAGTCATGCAGGATGGCAGGGACGGAGATGAGGAGCCGGGATATATCGCCAATTTTACGGAATCAGCTACAGCGGGCTTTAAATACTTCCTGTGTGAGGATATCCGTGAGATCAGTATTTGGGTAAGAGGCTATGGAAATGGCTTCTTTGAGGTGAAAACGTCATGGAACGGAGAGGTACTTGCAAAGCTGCCGGTACAGAATACGAATGTCTGGGAAAAATATACGGCACCGGTTTCCATACCGGATGGCGTACAGGCAATTTACCTGACTTACCGGGGAGATGGAGCACCGAGTCTGCGTTCCTTTGAACTGGCATAGGACGGTGAATGATTACCTATAACTATGACAGGTGCTTCCGGAATTCCCGGGGACTTGTGTTGTAGAATCTCCGGAAAGAGGAAGAAAAGTGTTCAATAGAGGAGTATCCCAGGTTTTCTGCAATGTCTGTGATACTTAAGGATTGGTCGGAGAGCAGAATGGCGGCAACGGACATTCTGGCTTCGGCCTTTTTTTGTTGGAAGGATTTCCCATAGTGTTCCATCAGAAGACGCTGCGTCTGTCTTGCGCTTAAGTTCAGTCTCTGGGACAATCCCTCTAAGGACAGGGTCTGGTATTCATAGAGAAAATATTCGTCAATAATAACAGATTTGGAGTCAGCCATGCTGTTGTGCGAAAGAAACAGATTGGAAACAGGGTGATCTTCATAATTACGGACAGTGTAAATCAGCAGCTGGGATAAAAGAATCCGGATCAGATCCTGTTGTCCTGTATAGGAGTGCCCCAGTTCATAAAAAAGCTGTTTCATCAGGGCATCTATTCCCTGGGTATCCTTGCCGATCCAGAAGGGAGCAGAGGTAAAAGCGCTGATGACAGGTGTGTTCTTTGTTCCGGCAGACTGGTTTCGTATTTTTAAATAAACACAATATTCCTGCATGGGATCTGACTGAAGCGGTGTCTGAGCATGTTCAATGTGGGGACCGGTGACAAAAAGAGTATTGGGCGATATGTCATAATACTGCCCATTTGCGACCAGTTTCCCATAACCGGCCGGAATATAATGGATTTCGTAACAGTGATTCCCATGGCTATGGGTGGGAATCGTCCTGGTAAAAAGTTCAAATACAATATTCAACGCGTGGATCTTTACATTTTCAACTGAAAAATGGATATCAATATCATGATATGAGGTTTTCATAGAATTACACCTTCTTATATTTTAGTCAGTCTGCATCGTCCGGCAGCTTATGGATGATGTGGCTGAGCGATTACCGTCTGAAGCTCAAAGCACCTGCTCCTGATTACAGGGAAGCACTGATATTATAGCATGAAAGTTATAATAATACGACATATCTTTGTGAAAAACGGCAGATATGACACTAATAATTTTATGTGAGGAGCTTATAATTACAGTATAAAATACTTTATTTGAAACAGCGCGCAGATATCAGAAAGTATCAGATCCGTAACAGAGGGAACAAAAGTGACATACATGTTAAATGAAGAAAGAAGGTATGATTATGGCAGTGAAAATGTTGATGAAGGGAGCTGTTCTTCCGGGAAACAGCACCGTAGAATTAAAGGATTTTGAAATTCCGGTACCGGGACATGGACAGGTTTTGATTCAGACAAAAGCAACCACCATCTGTGGCAGCGATATCCGGTGTATTTACAGGGAACATACAGGGAAAGGACCGGAAGGCTATATTCCCGGTATGGTTGCCGGACATGAGCCCTGCGGTATTATTGTGGAAGAAGGAGAAGGCTTGAAACGCTTCAAAAAGGGTGACCGTGTCATTGTATATCATATATCAGGCTGCGGTGTCTGCAATGACTGCAGAAGAGGATATTACATTTCCTGTAAGAGCAGATTCCGTCAGGCCTATGGCTGGCAGCGTAATGGCGGAATGGCACCCTATATTCTTGCTGAGGAAAAAGACCTCATAGCATTGCCGGATGAGCTGACCTATAAGGATGGGGCACAGGTGGCCTGCGGATTTGGTACCGTATACGAAGCAATCGAAAAAATCGGTATCTGTGGAAACGATGCAGTTTTAGTCACAGGTCTTGGACCGGTAGGACTGGCAGCTTTGATGCTTGCCAAGGCATTGGGAGCCAATAAGCTGATCGGTGTTGAAATGAACGATTACCGGATTGATCTTGCAAAGAAGCTGGGACTTGCCGATTATGTGTTTAAACCGGGAGAGGATACATTGGAAAAGATTCTGGAGGTTACGGATGGCAAGGGCGTTGAAAGAGCCATTGATGCTTCTGCAAACGATGCAGGAAGACAGCTTGCTATACGTGCGACCAGAGAATGGGGTAAAATCGCATTCGTAGGAGAAGGCGGAACCTGCACCTTCAATCCAAGTCCGGATATCATCCATGGACAAAAGACGATCTATGGATCCTGGGTAACTTCGCTTTGGAGAATGGAAGAACTTGTGGAGAGACTGGTCCGGTGGAACATTCATCCGGAGGATCTGATCACCCATGAATTCCCGATTGAACAGGCAGACGAAGCATACCGGCTTATGGCTGGAGGACAGTGTGGCAAGGTTGCAGTCGTATTTCAGGATTCATGTGGAGGAAAAGAATGATTGATGTGATGGAACAAAGCAAAATTCCGACCAGGGAATTATACAGTGGTGAAAAAATTCCCTGTGTGGGACTGGGAACCTTCGGTTCAGACAAATACGGTGCAGATGCGGTCTCAGAAGCAGTATATGGTGCGGTGAAATACGGCTACCGGCTGATTGACTGTGCTTCTGTATATCAGAATGAGGATAAGATCGGACAGGTGCTCCACAGGCTTTTTGAAGAAAAAGTGGTACAGAGACAGGATTTATTCATTACCTCCAAGGTCTGGAATGATATGCACGGGCAGGGACAGGTTATGGAATCCTGCCGTAAGAGTCTGAAGGATCTGGGACTTGAAACAATAGACCTGTATTTTGTACACTGGCCATTCCCGAACTATCATGCTCCGGGATGCAGCGGAGATGCGAGAAATCCGGATTCCAGACCGTTTTCACTTGAGGAGTTTATGTCTGTATGGAGACAGTGTGAGGAACTGGTGGATCAGGGACTTGTCCGCTACATCGGAATGAGCAATATGACGATTCCGAAGTTAGAAAAGGTGCTTCCACTCTGCAGGATACAGCCGGCAGCACTTGAGATGGAGCTGCATCCTTCCTTCCAGCAGCCGGAGCTGTTTGATTATGCACGTAAGCATCATATTCTTCCCATTGGATACTGTCCGATCGGCTCACCGTCCAGACCGGAAAGAGACAGAACATCAGAGGATGTGGCAGACATGGAGCTCCCTGCAGTGGTAAAAGCGGCTAAAGCACATAAGGTGCACCCTGCTGTGATCTGTCTGAAATGGGCAGTCCAGCGCGGGCAGGTACCGATTCCTTTTTCTGTGAAGGAGAGCCAGTACATTTCTAACCTGAAATGTACCACCTGTGATCCGCTGACAGACGAAGAGATGGAGGAAATCCGGCAGGAAGACCGGAACTGCCGTCTGGTGAAGGGACAGGTATTTTTGTGGGAAGGTGCCAAAGGCTGGGAAGATCTCTGGGACGAAAACGGAGTGATTACGACGTAATACGAATTAAGAAGAGAGGTTTATATGTTAAAAGGAATTCCTAAAATTTTATCACCGGAGTTATTAAAGGTTTTATGCGAAATGGGGCATAGTGACAGACTGGTTATTGCGGATGGAAATTTCCCTGCAGAATCCATGGGAAAAGATGCAATTGTCATCCGGATGGACGGTCATGGAACCAGTGAAATCCTTGAGGCAGTTCTGCAGCTGTTCCCGCTGGATACCTATGTAGAGCATCCGGTGAATCTCATGCAGGTTATGCCCGGAGATGCGGTAGAGACACCGATCTGGGAGGAATACAGCAGAATCGTCCGGCAGAAGGATGAACGCGGTGATGCAGTCATTGGGCAGATTGAACGCTTTGCATTTTATGAAGAGGCGAAGAAGGCATATGCGATCATCGCCACGGGAGAGGGTGCTTTGTACGCCAATATCATGTTACAAAAGGGTGTTGTGGTTTAGCTTCATTGAAAATAAACATCTATTAATATGCAGATAATTGACGGATAGGACATTTGTCTATGGTTTGGCAATTTTAAGCAGATTCAGATTAGAGAATAAAATAGCTGTTGCACTATAAATAAATATGGTGTGGCAGCTGTTTTTTGTTTATAATTTCTGATTTGTCTATTGCTTTCGTGAGTTAATATGTTTACAATATTTATAAAGAATTTCTTTGTGAAGATTGAATAGTAGCATCTATATGGACTTTTATATATTGCGTTTTCGTTTTAGCTAAAATACCAGTATAAATGATTTATAAGAATTCAATATGGAAAGGAAGGAATATGCCTACTAACAATAATGTTAAAATCAAGGAAATTGCTGAAAAACTTAGTCTTTCTGTAGGAACGGTATCTATCGTTTTAAATGGACGAGGCGATGCTATGCGTATTTCCAAGGAAACACAGGAACGAGTGCGAACTGTAGCACAGGAAATGAATTACCAACCGAATATATTTGCAAGAAGACTAAGAAATGCAGGTAATGGAATGCCAGAGAGAGTTGTTGGTGTTTTTTGGAATTATTTGTATGCAGATGAGATAATGAGCAGTATATATCGACATCTCCAGGAAGAAGCTGATTCAAAAAGATATCGTGTGGAATTCATTTTTCGCTTTTTTCATCCAGATAAGTTGTTTCAGGAACGAGAATTGCTTACTTCGCAACAGTTCAGCGGTGTCATTGTATATGGAATAACTGATGTGGATGAGGATTTTCTGAATAATAGTGTATTAAATCTTCCTATCGTGGTACTGCTTCGAAGAGAAGAAAATTTACATTCCATTTGTCTTGACGATTACGCAGTTGGGCAGAATATTGCAAGGTTGTTTATGGAACGTGGACATAAAACAGCAGGATATATTGGAAGCCATCAACGGGGACGAGGTGCAACCATTCGTAAACTGGGATTCTTGGAGCAATGCAGACAATGTGGAATTCAAATAAAGGAACAGTGGGTCATAGATACTCCAAAACGTGACTATGAAGGCGGATTTATTGCCATGAAGGAAATCATAGAGGGGAAAGATTATCCAAGTATAATGTTTATATCTATGCCACAACAGGTAATTGGTACATTGAATGCATGTCAGAAAGCAGGTGTACGGATTCCTGATGATATGGAAATATTAGCTTATGGTACCTATAACTATTTTAATTATTTGTCTCCAACGATAAGTTGTGTTTATTTACCGATGGAGTGTTTGGCCCAAACAGCACTTGATTTGTTAATGACGGTATTGGATAAAAATATACAGATGCCAATTAACAGGATATTACATGAAGAATACTGTTTTCGTGAAAGTTGCGGTGGATTTATAGAATAAGGCGTAAATAAGACTGATTTAGCATGAAAGTGTTTTAGCTGAATCAGTCTTATTTTATGCAGTATTTGCCCGAGATATAGAGAATGTTGTATATACTATTAAGCTAAAACAAAATGCAAATTTGGAAGAAAATAAAAAAGAAATTGAAATGATGTATGGTATAATTTATTCCAGGCAATAAAATGGCAATTTGCACAAAAAAATAAGAAAAAAGCAATTTGATAGGCATAAATTTTGATAATCAATGTAATATTTATTGTTGACAAAAGCAATTTATCAGATTATAATCATATTATGCTAAAACGAAAATGCAACATAAAGCAAGAGAGGAGGTGTTTTATGAAAAGCAAACAAACAAGGCTTTATAACATCACATTTATAGAGCTAATGCTGATCAGCTTTGCAACCTCGTTAGGTTATAGTATGATAGCAACTTTAATATCATCGTATTCCGTGACAATAGGAGCATCCCTGACGTATGCAGGAATCATTGCTGGTGTGTTTTCAATAGCTGCATTAACACTTCGCCCGTTTGGCGGTTTCTTTTCGGATAACTTTAATAAAAAATATTTATTAGTAATTACAACAGTAATGCTTGCGGCCTGCTTCTTGGGATATTCGGTATGCCATGCTGTTGTTCCCCTGATTCTGATCAGATTGCTTCATGGTGCGGCGTTTGGAATTAACACTACAGTGAATCTTGCATTAGCAGCAGAATATATTCCGGATGAACGAATGAATGAAGGCTTTGGAGTTTTTGGAATCGGACAGGTGATCTCTCAGATAATTGGACCTACAATTGGTCTGTGGATTAAAGACTTTTTCAGTTATACCACATTGTTTATCATTTGTGCAATTCTGGTTTTTTTATCAGCTATGTTAGCGTTACTGGGGGTTCAATATGATGGCTGCGGCAAGAAAAAAATGAACTTAGACTCCAAAGCCGGCAAAGGAATTCATATTGATAATTTTATAGCCAGGGAATGCATTTTGTATGCGCTGATTGGCGGAATCTTTTCGGTGGGAAATGGTGTGACTAATAATTTTTTGGTTTTGATTGGAAAAGAAAGAATGATCACAAATATATCTTTATTTTTTGTGGTTAATGCAACTCTTCTTTTTTTACTTCGATTAACCATTGGTAAGATTTTAGACAAAGTATCTATTTTATTTATTGTAAATATTTCACTTGCAGTCAGTGGAATTGCGATGCTTTTGATAGGTTATTCTTATGGATTGATTCCAATTTTGGTCGCAGCTGTTTTAAAAGCATGTGGAAATGTAGGAGGACAGATTTCTTTACAAACCGCATGTGTGAAAAAAGTTGATGCTTGCAGAATTGGTATAGCAACCAGTACTTATTATATTGGAAGCGATTTGGGAAATGGATTTGGACCAATTTTAGCAGGGAAAATTGCGGACGTAAGCGATTACAAGGCGATGTTTTTGGCTATGGCGTCAGTGTTTATGATTGGTATGATAGTTTTTTCGGCATATATTTATGGAAAGAAGGGTAAGATCAATGGAAAAATGCAAAATTAAACTTTCAAAACGTATCAGACAAAATTTTCCATTTTATATTATGATCACTCCAGGGCTATGTTATTTGATCATCAATAATTATCTCCCATTGCCCGGATTACAGCTAGCCTTCAAAAAAATGAATTATGCAAAGGGAATTTGGGACAGCCCATGGGTAGGAATCAAAAATTTCACTTTTTTATTTAGAAGCCCTGATTCCTGGATTATTATAAGAAACACAATTCTTTATAATATCGTCTTTATTTTCCTTGGAACGGCTTTTTCTGTATTTATTGCTATTTTGTTGAATGAATGCAGTAGAAAATGGCAGAAACGTTATCAGACATTAATCCTGATACCACATTTGTTGTCATACGTTGTGGTAAGCTATATTGCTTATGCTTTTTTAGGGGCTGAGAATGGTATGATCAATAATCAGATTCTTCGTCCTTTGGGACTTGATCCTATTTCTTTCTATACGGAAGATAAGTATTGGCCGTTTATTCTGGTGTTTGTAAATATTTGGAAAACCTTTGGATATAGCAGTATCATTTATTTTGCATCAATTATTGGCATTGACAGAACATATTATGAAGCTGCAGAAGTAGACGGTGCCTCAGCCTGGACACAGATTTGGTCTATTACATTGCCACTTTTAAAACCGGTGCTCATTACAATGCTTTTACTTTCTGTAGGTCGTATCCTGTATTCTGATTTTGGATTGTTTTATCAGGTGCCTATGGATTCCGGAATGCTCTTTAATACCACGAATACCATTGATACATTTGTATATCGTGGATTGTTACAGACAAATGATCTCGGACGTGCAGCTGCAGCCAATTTTATCCAGTCTGTCATGGGATTCTTTCTTGTTCTGGGGGCTAATCTGATTGTACGAAAAGTAGAAAAGGAATATGCACTTTTTTAGAAGGAGATAGTTATGGGGCAGTATAACAAAAAATTAAGAATAATTGCAAATGTGGTTTTATTTATTATGACACTTTTGTGTATACTTCCATTGATTCTGCTGGTAGTTTCATCTTTTACCGCCGAAGAAGTACTGGTGCAAAATGGATATTCCTTTTTTCCAGCAAAATGGGGGTTGGATGCTTATGCATATTTATGGAAAACCAGAGCTACTTTGTTGCAAGCATATAAGATGACGTTTATTGTTACTACAATTGGTGTGGTGAGCAGTCTTACAGTGACAACATTGTTTGCCTATGGTCTTTCTAAAAAAACACTTCCGGGAAGAAGTATATTTGCATTTATGGTGTTTTTTTCCATGCTGTTTAATGGAGGTTTGGTTCCTTCTTATCTGATGTGGACACAAACATTTCATATCAAGGATACTATCTTTGCGTTGCTGCTTCCTAATCTGCTGATGAATGGTTTTACGGTTATTGTTATGAGATCGTTTTTCCAAACCAGTATTCCTGAAGAATTGCTGGAGGCGGCAAAACTGGATGGTGCTGGAGAATGGAGAATATTAGGACAGATAGTTCTGCCACTTTCAAAACCTATTTTGACAACCGTTACATTACTGTCAGGCCTTGGATATTGGAATGACTGGATGAATGGTATGTATTATCTGGTAAGTAAAACAGAACTGTTTACAATTCAGAATGTGTTAAACAGAATGATATCCAGTATGGACTTTTTAAGAAATTCTGAATTGACCACATCCATTGCATCGGGAATACGCACTCCAAGTATTGGTATTCGTATGGCAATAGCAGTTATAGCATTAATTCCTATATTAGCAGTATATCCTTTTCTACAAAAGGGATTTGTAAAAGGTATTGTAATTGGCAGTGTCAAAGGATAAATGAAAAATATAATTATTGAAGGAGGAGAAAAAATGAAATATGAAAATGTAGATCGGCTGTTGCAGGGACTAGTTGATAAAGGACTTCCAGGATGTACTTTACATATTGCACAGCATGGGAAAATGTTGTATGAGGGATGCTTTGGTTATTCTGATGTGGAGAATAGGGAGAAATTACAGTATACATCTGTTTTTCGTATGGCTTCTATGTCCAAGCTTCCATTATATACAACGTTAATGATTCTATACGAACGTGGATTGTTAATCATGGATGATCCTATTTCCAAGTATTTTCCAGAATGGAAGACCAGTAAAAAGGTGATTAAGGACTCAAATGGTAAAGAACAGGTTGTAGATACGAACCGTCCCATTTTAGTAAAGGATGTCATGACAATGGCTTGCGGACTTCCTTATTGCATGCCATTCATGAAAGATAGCCAGAACTATACTGAACGCAGTATGGCATCATGTATGGCTCCGTTGTGGGAAAAAGGAAGTTATGATCTTCGGGAAGAAATCAAGGCAATGTCCGGTGCTGTTCTGGCGTTTGAACCGGGAACACACTGGATGTATGGTTATTCCAGTGAATTGGCAGCAGGTCTGATTGAAGCTATTTGTGATAAGCCGGCGAATGATGTTTTTGCAGATATTCTTTTTAAACCTCTTGGTATGACGGATACTGCGCCTCACTTTTTTGGAGATATAAAAGAAAGAATGGTCTGCTTATATGCAGAAAAACCAGATGGAACCTTTGAATTGACCAATACGGATATGGACTTAAAGCATGATCCGGATCCAAAATACAGAGCCGGGAATCCTCGACTTTTCTCGACGGGGCGTGATTATTCCAGATTAATGTCAATGTTGGCAAATGGAGGCGAATTGGATGGTGTCCGTATCATGGGACGTAAGACAATAGATCTGATGAGAACCAATACATTAAATGAACAGCAATTAATAGATTTTACAGATGAGTATAATAAAGGCTATGGCTATGGCTATGGAGTTCGTACATTGCTTAATAAATCACAGGGTAACAATAATGGCTCTCTTGGTGCTTTTGGCTGGACTGGCGGATTTGGCACATGGTGTGAGGCAGACCCTGAAGATGGAGTTTCTATTGTATTTATGCAGAATCTTTTTCCTGCATTAAACGGAAACGTTCATGGACAGATTCGTGCGGCAGCTTATGGCATAATTGAGTAAACAGAAGGAAGGTGAGCAGGATGTCAAATTATTATGATGTTGTAGATATTGCTCCAGGAATCAAACGTATTAACAGCTCTGAAAATGCTGCATGTGATTTGATAATTGGAACCCAAAAAGCGGCGTTGATTGATACCGGTTTGGGATTGGGAGATCTGCCTGCATTGGTAAAGTCCATAACTAGTCTGCCCCTCATTATATTTAATACACATTGTCATTGTGATCATATTGGTGGAAATGGGCAGTTTATCCAGTCTATTTATATGGGAAAAGAAGATATTCCGACATGTTCTTATTCCAATAGTGTTTATTTTAGAAAAAGCATGATGGAGCATAGGGATTTACCGGAAAACTTTGATGAAGAAGAATATTTGGGGCGCGGATTTGGACACTTGATTCCGACAAATGAAGGAGATAAGTTCGATCTTGGAGACCTTACTTTAACGGTATATGATGCACCAGGACATTCGTTAGGAAGCAGGGCATATTTTATTCCTGAAAGAAAAATTATATATGTGGGGGATTCCGTTTTACGAACTGTGCTTGTCTTCGGCTATGGAGCTGCATCTAGGAAAACCTATATCCATACAATGGATAAGCTGTTAAAATTGCCGTTTGACAGGATACTGGCCTCTCACTCTTATAATCCTTTACAAAGGGAAGATATGGAACGATGTAAGAGGGTGGCCGAACTCGCAGATTATGAAACAGGAGAACCTTTCGAAAATCCCATTCGTGATGGAGAGACGGCTAGAATATGTTGTCTGCCAGGAATGACAACTGCGGATGAGAATGATCCGGAATATGCAGCAATTGTCCTGTCTGAAGAGACAAAATAATAATTATTTAACATATTTTATAGGAGGATGTGAATATGAAAAAGATTGTAAAAAAAGTAATCCCGGTTTTGATTTCTCTAACAATGCTATTAGGAGCCTGTGGTTCAGACAAGACAGCTGAAAGCCCGAAGGAAAATCAGGATGTACAAATTCAGGAAGCTGATGCGGAGACAACAGCAGGTGAATCAAATGAGACACCTACACTGGAGGAAGTAACCACAATTACAATGCCTGTTATGATTACGATGAATCCATGTGAAGATCGTGATAAGGTACAGGAAGAATTAAATAAGAAGCTTTTGGAAAAGGGTTATCCTGTTCAGGTGAATTTCCTTTTTATTGATTTCTCGTCATGGGGACAGCAGATAGATCTTCTATTAGCAGATGGTCAGATTGATTTGTTTAATTGCAGCTTTATGGAAAGTATGAGTTCTTTGGCAGGTAAAGGTGCTATTGCTCCTTTGGATGATCTGCTTGATAAATATGGACAGGGAATTAAAGACACGCTGGGAGAATATCTGGTATGCGGTAAGATTGGCGGTGTGACTTATGGAACACCAAAGTATTCCTGCTATGGTAATGCACCTATGTTCATTATGAATAAGGAAATGCTGGATAAAGCAGGTATTTCCCGTGATGATATTACAGATCTTAATAGTTTAACGGATGCATTAAGGAAAGTTCATGAAATTTATCCTGATGTTACTATGATTTCAACGGGTGCAGGTGGTTCTTTATACGATGCATCTGGACTTGACTGGCTCGGAAGTGATAAAGCATATGCATGTCTTAAACTGGATAAAGATAATACAGAGATGAAGGTTATAAACTATTATGCAACAGATGATTTTAAAGATTTATTAGATATCACTAAAGTATGGGTAGATGAAGGATTTATTCGTAAGGATGCTATTAACTATCAGGATGCTTCCTTCTCCGCATTGCATGATCAAAGTGCATTTGGAACCTTTGCCGGATATGCAAATGAAGAAATTTGCGATAGTGTATATGCAAGTTCTATTGCATATCCTACCTGTTCCGCACAGCTTGATGAAAATGCATGGATCACAACTGGAAATGTAAGCGGTATGACATGGTGTATTCCTGCATTAAGTAAAAACCAGGAAGCAGCTATGATTTTCTTAAATGCGATGTATGTAGATCCTGATATTAGTAACATTGTCTGCAATGGTATTGAAGGTGTGCATTATGTAGTAACAGATCAGGGAAATTTAGATTATGTTGACCCTGAAACTCAAAGTGCTACAACTTCTGGCTGGCCATCGGGCATGGGATCATTCTGGCCTAATATGCTGATTGCATATCCCTGGGCTCCTGATACACAGGAAAGTTATGCTGCACAAATCCAATCTAATGAGGAATCCCTCAGTTCTCCGGCACTGGGATTTGTGTTTGATCCTACTAATGTATCTGATCAGGTTGCAGCAGTTAATAATGTTATGTCAAAATATTATAATCCGCTTATGCTGCATCAGGGAGATACGGATGAACTGCTTTCAAATATGCTTAAAGAACTCGAGCAGGCCGGGGTGAATGATATTATTACGGAAAAGCAGAAGCAGCTGGATGAATGGCTGGCTGAAAATAAGTAATAAAAACTTTTGAAATCTGCTTTTACAGGATCTGGGGTGGACATAAGCTCCACCCCATTGTATTGAAGGGAGGATGTTATTTGTGCAAGATGCAAACAATGATTATTATAATGAAGATATAGTATCTGCGGAGAGAGTCAATTTCAACAGAGAAGGTGTTACCGTTATTGATGGAGAAATCTATTCAGTAACGGAGGATGGTATACTTCGTATGGATTGTTTCTATGACCAGCAGATAAAAGAAAAGAAGCCTGCAATCATTTGGATTCATGGAGGTGGATTTACAGAGGAAGATATCAGTAGAAAATGTCGTCCTGAAAGAAGATTCCTTCATTTAGTGAAAGAAGGATATTTTCTTGCCAGTATTGACTATCGTTTGGCACAGGTGAGACCTTTCCCGGCACAGATGGAAGAATGTAAATGTGCTGTCAGATATTTGAGAAAGAATGCAGATAAATTTGGAATCGATCCGGAACGGATTGGAATTTGGGGCGAGTCCTGCGGAGGACAGATTGCAGGGCTTATGTCTGTATCGGAAGGAATTCCTGACTTTGAGGACAAGGGTGGATGTGAAGGGGTTTCCAGTGAGATTCAGGCAGCTGTTTCATGGTATGGTGCATTAGATGCACTGGAGTTCCACAATATCAGAATGGCTGTTGATCCTGACTATCCACCTAGATTTGCGGTGATTTATGGGGGATCACCAGAGAAAATGAAGGACGTGCTTAATAAAACAAATCCTATGACTTACATTAATAAGAAGCATTGTCCATTACTTGCAATGAGCAGTGATACAGATGACAGGATATCTTATACGGTAAATATTGAATTCTGTGAACAGGCAGAGAAGTATGGCAATTTCGCTAAATATGTGGTTGTTAAAAATCAGGGACATGGTTATTTTGAAGGGGAAGAGTATGATCAGACACTATATGATTTTTTCGCTGAGCATTTAAAAAATAGAGTTAAATGAATCAAGTTAGGGGGCAAAATGCTTTTGCCCCCTAACATCGTTATATTGTGTTATGTGAATGCTCATCCTTTAAAATATGTGCAATTTCCCTGGCTTCCTTATGAAGGTCATGCAGGTCATCCTGTATCTGGCACTTGTGAATCAGGAGGTGATTATCGGAGGCTCTGAGCTTGGAATTTCCGGATATCCCTGCTTCAATGCGGACTTCAGCCTCTGAGATACCCTGGTGCGTACAGGCTTCAATGTTATCTGTCATGCAACTAACCATGCCATGGATAAAGGACGGGCAGGGCTTATAAGCTGTGCACAGCATTGGAGAGAGCAATACCTACAGGTTACCGTTCTGGGAATTCATGATACCCCGGATACCGCAACAGCCTGTGGTGCCGATCCGGTGATCATTGATCTGCCGGAATTACGCATTGCTGTTTTGAACTATACCTATGGAACAAATGGAATTGCACTTCCGAAAGATATGCCATATGCGGTAGATCTGCTTAACGAGGGACAGGTGGCAGAGGATCTTTGTCATTATAGAGATCCTTTCCTTTACTCTTATAGCATTTCTTTTTGCAAAGTCGCTGCATCATAAAAATCGACTTGGAAGCAATACTGTCTGCATTTTTTTATGGTTTTATAGCGGTAAATAAATCTATCATGATAAAAATCTATCTCGAAAGAGTCATTAAAATTTTTAAAGTTATTTGCAATTACATGCAAAAGTTTCATGGTATACTCCCTCCCTTTAATCAGCTTTTGTATAGGATATCACAAGAATATTCAAGGTAGATAAGAAACCGGTAATCAAGGCGAATATACAGAAAACTATTGTATAACACAATAAAATTTATATATTATACACAAAAATAATAGAAAAATAGCTAAAAAATTGTTGAATAGCACCAAAAGCAATGATATAATGAGTTCACTTGATTTATCAATATAAATACGAAAGGACGGAAATCATTATGGAGGCTTTGAAGAGAGTATCACCGGAAAAAGTAGGAATTCATTCACAATGTATTGTGGATTTTATCAGACAGGTACGGGCGGAAGGAATTGAACTGCATAGTCTGATGATATTGAGACATGGGAAGGTATGTGAGGAAGCATGGTGGAAGCCCTATGATTCCGGAACACCGCAGACGATGTTTTCTTTTTCCAAGAGCATAACATCAACAGCGGTAGGATTTGCTGTTCAGGAAGGACTTTTGTCACTGGATGAAAAGCTTGTGGATCTATTCCCAAATGAAACACCGGAAAACCCAAGTGAGAACGTGAAAGCTGCGGATGTGTATAGTCTTCTTACCATGTCATGTGGACAGGACAGTGATATTTATTATAAACTGAAATCCTATGATCACTGGATCTATGATTTCATGCATGCAGAGTTCAAATATAAACCGGGTACGATGTTCCAGTATAACTCTACCGGTACAGATATGCTGTGTGCCATTATAAAGAAAAAGACCGGTTTGAATGTTTCAGAATATTTGAAACCACGCTTGTTTGATAAAATCGGAATGACGAATATTTCATGTAGGATGCTCCCGGGAGATATTGAGATGGGAGGCGGTGGATTTCGGGTGAAGACGGAAGACATGGCAAGACTTGGACAGTTTTATCTCAATCGAGGTGTATGGAATGGAGAGCGTCTGCTGAATGAAGAGTGGATTGATATGGCAACATCCCGGCAAATTTCAACAGTCAACCCGGTGTTTGACAATCATGATTCTAACTGGCAGCATGGTTATGGCTTCCAGTTCTGGAGATGTATTCCGGAAGGCTTGTACCGGGCAGATGGAGCGTATGGACAATTTGCTATTATGGCTCCGGATAAGGATGCGGTTATCGCAATGACTTCAGCATCTTTCTCCCCGGATCGTTTATTGAATATTGTTTGGGAGAAGCTGCTTCCGGGAATCACGGATCAAGAGGAACTGGAAGAATCAGACAGTTATGAAAAGTTAAGGTATATGAATGAGGAACTGGCTATTCCGGGGTTATGGAATGTGAGAAATAAGGCGCATGAGGATGAGTGGAGCGGAATCCGGTACAAGGTGTTTGATGAAGTCGTTCCCTGCTTTGCAGATTTGACCGGAGGACCGGGAAAGTGGGGAAATTATGGACGTAATCTGTCTGCATTATCCTTTGAATTCCGGAGAACCGAATGCAGGATCCATATTGAGGATGAGGATTTTTCATCGGACTTATATGCAGGCATGGATGGGACATATCATGTATCTTATGTCCGTGGAGAGAAGTTTGCGGCAAGTGCATGCTGGGAGGAAGAAAATGTTCTAAGTCTTGTAGTACGTGCATTAAAAAGGGTTTCAGGTACAAAATTCCGGATCACCTTCGGAGAAAAAGAAATTTCAATCAGAAGATGCCCGCTTATGCCACAGATTGGTGAAAAATTTGACGAACAGGACTGGGATCAGCTTGTCCTAAAAGCATAAAGCAGGATTAAATTAGGAGGGTTAAAATGATGAAGGTTAAGGAGATAACGGCTATATTAGAGGAAATTCATGGCGTTTCTTTGATGGAAGATACGGTAGACGGGATTAAGTATGGAGATGAAAATGCCGTAGTGACAGGCATTATGGTATCCTGTTGCGCGTCTGTTGAAGTGCTGCAAAAAGCGGTTGAAGAAGGATGCAATTTAATCATTGTGCATGAACCGGTTTTTTATACACACAAGGATCAGTATTCATGGGAGGATCCCCGGTCTGCTTACCAGCAGAAGCTTAAGATATTAAAAGAGAATCATATCACTGTATATCGTGATCACGACCAGATTCATATGCAGAAGCCGGATGGAATATCTTATGGTATTATGAAAGAGCTTGGTTGGGAGAACTATCTTGTATCCCCTGTAAATGATGAGCTTGAGTTCGCGCATATTTTATACCGGATACCGAAAACAACCGTACGTGAGCTGGCCGGCTTTTTAAAGCAAAAGATGAATCTGAAGACAATGCGCGTAATTGGGAATCTGAATGCAGAGATCGAAAGAGTGATGTTTTGCGGACACATCCTTCCAGTTGCTGCGGATACTTATGAAGAGCATGAGTTTACGGATGTTATTCAGAATAATGAAGCAGATGTGCTGATTCCGGGGGAACTGATTGACTGGACGACAGCTTCCGGAGTTCGCGATGCAGGGCAGCTTGGATTGAATAAGGCAATTATGGAGGTTGGTCATTTTAATTCTGAGGAATTGGGAATGAAATATTTTGCCAGACTTCTAAAGCAGAAAGTGCCGATGGATCTGCCGGTAGTTTTCGTACCGGCTGCAGACATGTATCAGTATATTTAAGGAAATATGCTTATGTTATACTGTTTCATAGCTTTCAGGAGGAAGATATAAGCTTGGTAAAGGGAATACATCACATGTCCATGAAGTTCTTGGAGAAGAAATAGAACTGTTTGAGGAACAGCAGGGACAGGAATAGGCATGATTCCGGATCTTTTTGAGACGATATTTTGAAACAAAATTATGAATTGTTGTTGACTGTAAAATGAAAATGTGATATCATGCAACCAATAAAAAAGCAAAGAGGCGAAAACAAAGCTTCTTTGCTTTTTTGCATCATGGAACCGTTATCAGACACATACGGAAAGGGGAGTGTGGATGATGAGAAAGATGGAAACAAACGTCTTGCGAATGCTAAAATAGTTCGTACGTGGGCCGGCTGGATGGATGCTTCAGCGGACGGAGTGCCCTGCATTATGACCGGTATAAGGCAAAGATTTAGGGGAAAAATGAGGTGAGCGTATGAACAATTTCACATTTGCGATTCCTACAGATATAAGATTTGGAAAGGAACAGATATAGTGCCTGCCGGCAGATCCTGCAAAATTGCAGATAAAAGGGAGGAAGCATCAATGATCCTCCCTTAAGGTCCGCGCAATCTCCTTAGCCTCTTTATGAAGGTCATGCAGATCGTTCTGTATGGCCTTTTCTTCTTCGAGAATTTCAGGATGTTCTTCAATTTCTTCTCTGATAAACATCAGCAGAAAGCTGACCATCAAAAGCAGGCAGGAAGCCCAGATGGTTTTTAGTCCCCAGAGGGGAATGAAACAGCTTCCGAGTCCGGCGCCTGACGCGAAGAGAAAGATCACGCCGAAATAATGGGATGCCTTGTATAAGGTATCCCTGTTATGTGTTTTATGATAAGCACACAGAGATTCCATGCCGCTTCGGATGTTGCCGATGCACATGGTACTGGCAAAGGCAAAGCTGTTCACCTTCCGGAAGGCCTGGACCTGCATGGCACAGGAAAACGAAACCAGAGCATTGGCAATCAGATTGAACTGATCCGGAAGGAAACCGACCAGAAACAGCAGCAGAATTTCCAGAATCAGAACCAGCTGACGCCAGTGAATGCGTTCTGCCTTCTGATACTTCTGACGAATCAGCTCGGCAGCAGCAACTCCGAGAGCAAAGAAAATAACCGGGATAAGATAGTGCAGCGTGGAGCCGAAATCTCCTGCAAAAATATGCTGGCTGAGCAGAACGATATTGCCGGTCTGGGCGTTGGCGAATACCTTTCCGCGGGAAATATAAGTATAGGCATCCTGCAGACCGCCGGACACGGATAAGAATGCGGCAGTCACAAAAGCTTCTGACATCTGTTTGTGGGATTTGAGATATTTCTTTATGGTCATGATTGATTCTTCTTTCACTTTTGTTTATGATAATGGTTTCTCCGAGTGGTCATTGTCTATTTTTATATGTAGAGGATATTCTTTTTGAACCCGGAATGATTGTAGCACATTCTTATATCAGAAGAAACCCATTTGCAAAATGAGATGATCATTCCGTATTTATTGGTGAAGTGTGAACGTATTCTTATGAAAATCAATCAGACCTTCCTTTCGCATTTTGCCAAGCTCTTTGGAAAGGGCACTGCGGTCAAGATTCAGGTAATCGGCCATCTGCTGGCGGTCGAACGGTACCTGAAAGGTCCTGCTTCCGGTTTGGACGGAAAGATTTGAAAAGTAGGTGAACAAACGCTCACGGATGGTTTTGGCACTGGTACAGAAGATCCGGTTGGAAAGAACCAGATTTTTCCGGGCAAAAATAATCAGCAGATTGTGCATGATTTTGGCATACCAGGATTTCTGAAGATAGCGGTCATCCAGAAGAATGTCGGTATCCAGAAAAGCAATCTCGCTTTCCTGCGTGCTGACAGCATCGACCATCATGGGTTCATGGCAGAGAGCATAGGTCTCTGCAAAGGCATGCCCTTCCGGAACATGGGAAAGAATGCTCCTGTTTCCCCACAAATCAATACTTTCAATATGAACACTTCCTTTCAGAACCATGCCGATCTCATGAATCCGATCTCCGGTCTGAAAGATCAGCGTGTTTTTTTCAAAGGAAGCATTACGAAGAAAATGCAGATTTTTCATCTCTTCCAGTTCTTCATTGGTTAAATTTTGAAAAATAAAAGTTTGAAAAATGTCCATAATTTCTCCATTCGTGGTTATAACCACATATTCTTAATTGCTTTTGCACTATCATGTCACATGTACAGCGAAAAAGCAATGATAAACATCAGGAAAGGAAGGAATTCAAATGGTAAGACAAATTATTCAGATTGATGAAGAACTCTGCAATGGATGTGGCGCATGTGCAAACGCCTGTCACGAAGGAGCCATACAGATGATAGATGGAAAGGCGAAACTGATTCGTGACGATTACTGTGACGGACTGGGCAACTGCCTGCCGGCATGTCCGACAGGAGCCATTTCGTTCGTAGAACGCGAGGCAGCAGCATATGATGAAAAGGCAGTAGAGGAGCATCAGAAGAAAATGGCAGCACAAAAGCAGACTGCCTCTGAAAAACCGGGATTTCATGGCTGCCCAGGATCAAGGATGCGTACCATGGTACAGGAGGATAATGATGCAGGGATAGAGAATACTTCTGACGCACCGGCATACCGGAAGTCACGTCTTGGACAGTGGCCGTGTCAGATCAGGCTGGTACCGGTGAATGCACCGTATTTTAATGGAGCAAAGCTCCTGATCGCAGCAGACTGTACAGCATATGCCTACGCCAACATGCATGAAGAATTTATGAAGGGAAAGATTACGATTATCGGCTGTCCCAAGCTTGATGACGTGGATTATACCGAAAAACTGCAGCAGATCATTGCAAATAACGATATTCAGAGCGTGACCGTTGTGCGCATGGAAGTTCCCTGCTGCGGAGGACTGGAGCATGCAGCAGTAACTGCACTGCGAAACAGTGGTAAATTTATTCCATGGCAGGTTGTGACGATATCCGTGGATGGTAAGATCCTGGATTAAAAAGGTCAGGAAACTGCCATAAAATGAGCATCATTTAGAAGAAACAGGAAGCTGCTTGGTTACCGTCAGATGTAAACCAAGTGGCTTCATTATTTTTAATAATGTAGAAAGTGACGGGGTTGTTTGTAAAGACTCCATGCGTGCAATAGAAGATTGGGGAATTTTGCACATAGAAGCTAAATCCCGTTGACTTAGGCCTAAGGCATTACGTTGCTTGATAATTTCGCTGATGATAGCAGATTGTTCCTCAATAGAGGTAATGAGCTGCTGGTTTTCGGGTTCCGTTGCTTTTACATGTTCTTTATAATTGTTCCATGTTTTCATGATGTTTTGCAGACTCCTTTCGTGATAAATAATCATTTCGTTCTGCTTTGGCCTTTTCGATTTCTCGATAAGGTGTTTTTTGGCTTCTTTTTCTAAAATGATGTAATAAAATGTAATTGCTCCCGTCACAGCAGAAATAAAAGATTCGGTTATGACCGGGACGCAGTTCCCAAATGTCTTCCGTGATGTGCTTCGCAATTGTATCGGGAAGAACATTACCATTTTGTTGTAATAATTCGATGGAAAGTAAGACCTGTTTATACTGTATGCGTGCGTCTTTACTTTTCATAGACTTATGACGTAATTGTTCAAGAAAATCCCAGACATCGGATTTCCCGTTTGACTTTTCGTAAAATATAATTTGATATGGCATAGTATCTCCTGTCAGTATGATCCATATCCTGCCTAATGATAGCACAAATGCTATCATTAGGCAAGGTGGAAAGGTAATAAAAGGGAAAATTAAAAAAGGATATTTATACATTGAAATGATGATAACAATGATCAAGATAATTCAAAGATTATAAGCAGTAAGCTATTATAGCATGGAGAATACTATAATGGCAATTCATAAACTTTACAATCGTTGCAGGGTCAAGAATTACTGTTGGAATCATATTGGGATTTTGTTATAATGTTAACATGCATCTGCCGGAAGGCAGATACAGAATGCGTGAAAACTGGGAGAGCAATACGTATGATGGTAAGAGCACTGTTATTTATACTGCTTGGTTATTTGTCCGGCAGTGTGTTATATGCAAAGATCTGGGGAAAACTACTATGTGGAACCGATATCACGCAGGGAAGCACCGATGGAAATCCGGGAACGGCGAATGCCTTTATACAGGGCGGTTTCTGGTGCGGAGTGCTGACACTGTTTTGCGAATTGTTAAAGGGAATTCTCCCGGTTTATTTTTATATGCGTGGGATGGAACCTCAGGCATTGTCAGATGGCTGGATGGCGCTTGTCATTGCGGCTCCGGTATTGGGACATACCTTTCCTTTGTTTCAGAAGCATCACGGTGGAAAGGGGATCGCGGTTTCCTTTGGCTCCCTCCTGGGGTTATATCCTTACCGGATGCCGGTACTGGTGTTTGCTTTTGTTTTTATTTTCTTTTCAGTGGTGGTCTGCGTGGAGCCGCATTTTTATCGGACAATTGCGGCATATCTTGCAACGCTGGCAGGATTATTTGTGACTAACGTTATACCGGCGGTGCGGTATGGCTTTGGATTGATAACGATTCTTGTGTGTATACGAATGAAGCTTAGTACAGAAGAACGGGAAAGAATGAGGATTAAGTTATTATGGATGCACTGATATTAACATGTGGTACGGGAGGTGGACACAATTCCGCTGCAAAGGCCGTGAAGGAAGAAATGGAACGCCGGGGACATCATGTACATCTGATGAATCCCTATATGCTGCGCAGTATGGCGCTTACCAGAGCAATTGATGGTCTGTATATTTTTATTGCAAAAAGGATGCCGCGTTTCTTTGGAGTGATTTATAACATTGGAGAGGCTTATCGGAGACTTCCGGGGCATTCGCCGGTGTATGGAGCTAATCACAGGGCAGCACGGTACCTCAACGATTATCTGAAGGAAAATCATTTTGATGCGGTGATTATGACACATCTTTATCCTGCAGAAATGATCACATATCTGAAATCATTGGGAGAAGAGCTCCCGTTTACGTTGTTTATCGCAACAGATTATGCCTGTATTCCCTTTACCGAGGAAACCGATTGTGATGCCTATGTCATTCCGATGGAGTCCCTGAAAAAAGACTTCCTGCGTTTTCATATTCCTGAAGAAAAGCTCAAGCCCCTTGGCATTCCTGTATCAAAACAGTTTTCACAGAAGGAATCCCGCAGGGAGGCCATTGAAAAGCTTGGCCTTGAGGAGGATAAGCATTACATTCTCATATCGGGTGGAAGCATGGGCGCCGGGCACATTGAGCAGATTGTGGAGTACCTGTTAGAGCATTACAAAAACGAAGAGAAGGTACGGCTCATCGTTCTTTGCGGAAGCTTTCAGAAGCTCTATGATAAGTTGAAAGCACACCCCAGCCAAAAGGTGATACCACTTAACTTTACGGATCAGATGCCGGATTATCTGAAGGCCTGTGACCTTTATCTGACAAAGCCGGGAGGACTTTCCTCCACGGAGGCTGCAGTTGCGGGAGTTCCGCTGATTCATATATCCCCGATCCCAGGCTGTGAAAGCAAGAACCTGAAATGTTTTAAGAACCGGGGCATGGCCATTCCGGCGGTAAAGACGAAGGAGGAGCTGTTCCGGGCATTGGATGCACTCGACAGCGAACAGGCAAGGGAAACCATGATCCGTAACCAGCATAAATGGATTCCGGAGGACGCAGCAGGAGCAATCTGCCGGTTTGTTGAAGCAAAGACCGGAAAGAAGCTATAAAAACAGCAGAAAAAGCCGTAGAGGATGTGACGGAAATTTGACTTTAACAAGGGAAGAGACTATAATATTCTGATGTTATGAATGGAGTCTGGTTGTATCCGTTCTGAACGGTTACCGTCTATTTTAAAGAAAAGAGGTTGGAAACATGACAAAAATAGATATCGTATCGGGCTTTTTAGGAGCCGGTAAAACAACATTAATCAAAAAGCTTTTAAATGAAGCATTAAAGGACAGCAAGGTCGTGCTGATCGAGAACGAATTCGGCGAGATCGGTATTGACGGGGGCTTTCTTAAGGATGCCGGAATTGAAATCAAAGAAATGAATTCCGGATGTATCTGCTGCTCCCTTGTTGGAGATTTCGGTACTTCCTTAAAGGAGGTCATGAAGACCTATCAGCCGGAAAGAATTCTTATTGAGCCTTCAGGTGTTGGCAAGCTTTCCGATGTTATGAAAGCAGTACAGGATGTCATTGACGAGCATGAGGTCGTATTAAACAGTGCGGTAGCAGTTGTAGATGCTTCCAAGTGCAAGATGTATATTAAGAATTTTGGAGAGTTCTTTATCAATCAGATTGAGCATGCCGGAACCATTATCTTAAGCAGAACCGGTAATATTTCTGAGGACAAGCTGAAAAAGGCCGTGGAGCTCATTCGTGAGCATAATACCAAGGCGACCATCATTACCACTCCCTGGGATGAACTGGATGGCAAGGACATTCTTGCAACCATCGAGGGTGCAGCCGATCTGGAAGCAGAGCTGATGGCAGAGCTGAAGGAGCAGAGAGAGCATGATCATGAGCATCATCACCACGATCACGATGGTGAGTGCTGCCATCATGACCATGACCACCACCATGAAGACGAGGAAGAGCATGAACACGAGCATCATCACCACGATCACGATGGTGAGTGCTGCCATCACGATCATGACCACCACCATGAAGACGAGGAAGAACATGAACACGAGCATCATCACCACGATCACGATGGTGAATGCTGCCATCATGATCATGACCATCATCATGAGCATGGTGAGGACTGCACCTGTGGATGTCATGACCATGACCACGATCATCACCATCATCATGCAGACGAGATATTTGGAAGCTGGGGTATGGAAACTCCGGATCAGTACAGTAAGGAAGATCTTGAGAAGATCCTTGAAGCCCTTGGGGATGATGACAGGTATGGAATGGTTCTTCGTGCCAAGGGTATGGTTCCCTGTACCGAAGGCGGATTCATTTACTTTGACTATGTTCCGGGAGAAAGCAATATCCGTCCGGGCAAGCCGGATGTAACCGGTAAGTTCTGTGTCATCGGATCCAAATTAAAGGAAGAGGCATTAAAAGAGCTGTTCTCAAAATAAGAAGATAAGAACAGGAAAATCGCAAATAGAAAAGGATAGACAATATGAAACCGGTATTTATTGTTAATGGTTTTTTAGAAAGTGGTAAAACCGAATTTATCTGTTATACACTGGCACAACCGTATTTCCAGACCAAAGGAAAGACCCTGCTGATTGTCTGTGAAGAGGGTGAAGAAGAGTATGATGATGAGCTTTTAAGCCAGAGCAGAACGATTATGGAGGTCATTGATGAAGAAGCTGCATTCACTCCGGAAAATCTGATGGAGCTTGATAAGAAATACAAGCCGGAGCGGGTCATTATTGAATATAACGGTATGTGGAACTTTAAGAATATGAAGCTGCCGTGGCACTGGTCAGTAGAACAGCAGATTACAACGATCGATGCATCGACCTTTCCGATGTATTACACGAATATGAGGTCTCTTCTTGCAGAAATGCTCCGGAAGTCCGAAATGATCATCTTTAACCGCTGTGACGGACTCACCGATCAGCTTGCCTCCTACCGGCGGAATGTAAAGGCGGTAAATCCGCAGGCAGAGATCATTTTCGAGGATTCGCAGGGAGAGGTAAACCAGATTTTTGAAGAGGATCTTCCTTATAAGCTGGATGCACCAATTATCGAACTGGATAATGAAGGCTTCGGAATCTGGTATCTGGACTGTATGGATAATCTGGACCGTTATATCGGCAAGACCATTCAGTTTGTCGGCATGGTTCTGATACCGGAGGAATTTCCGGAGGGATACTTTATTCCGGGACGCATGGCAATGACCTGCTGTGCAGAGGATATGGCATTTCTTGGCTTTGCATGTGAATATGATAAGACGAATACCCTGACGAATAAGCAATGGGTAAAGGTAACTGCAAAGGTTACGAAGGAATACTTTGCCGATTACGGCGGCGAAGGTCCGGTTTTAAAAGCAGTCCGTGTAGAACAGACAAAGAAACCAAAGGAAGAAGTCATCAGCTTTAACTAAGGACAAAGGAGATTGTAAGGATGTATCATTACACCTTTATACAGTGGTTGTTTTTCTTTTACTTTTACTGCTTCTTTGGATGGATATTCGAAAGCACCTATGTATCCATCTGCAAACGGAAATTTGTAAACCGTGGATTTATGCGGGGACCCTTCCTGCCGATTTACGGTTCGGGAGCAATTATGATGCTTGTGGTATCCATGCCGTTTCAGGATAATCTTATTCTGACCTATCTTGCAGGATGCGTGGGGGCAACGGTTCTCGAACTGGTAACCGGTCTTACCATGGAAGCGTTATTTAAGGTAAGATACTGGGATTACTCCAATCAGAAATTCAATTATAAAGGTGTAATCTGCCTGTCCTCTACACTGGCATGGGGATTCCTTACGTTATTTATGACACAGTTTCTGCATAAAATAGTGGAAGCACTTGTGTTCAGGATACCTGCAATGGTGATTAATATCGTTACTGTGGTGCTGTCCGTGGGAATTCTGATTGATTTTACGTTATCCTTCAAGGCAGCGCTCGACCTGCGGAGTGTCCTCGTCGGACTCGAGAAGGTGCGGGAGGAAATGGAACGTATCCAGAAGCGGCTTGACGTGATTGCGGCGGTTACGAATGATGAACGTGAGACAAGAAGACAGGAACGTAGCGAGCGTATGAATGATCTGATGGACAATATCGAAGAGAGGTTCAATGTAGTTAAGGAACGTCTGAAGGTGAATCCGTATGCTTATCCGGAAGAGGTTAAGGAAAAGATCGCAGACCTGCGAAGCCGTTACTTTGTAGAGAAGGATCATCATCTGGAATTCCGTAAGGTGAGGGACGTATTCCAGAGAGGTCTGATTAAGGGCAATCCGAGCATGACCTCCGGTAAGTATGCAGAAGCGCTCGAAGCCTTGAAGAAAGCGATCGACAACAAGAAGGAAAAGAAAGACAGCAATAACCGTAATAAGGAAGATTCTCATCCGGAAGCTTAAGGATGAAGGAAAAGAGGAATATGGTATTTATGAAAAGGAAGGCACTGGTTCTTTTATGTATGGGCATGATATTAACCGGAATGACGGGATGCAGTGCCGGTGTAAAGATTGCAGAACTAACACAGGATGATACTATGGTAATCACGGAAAATCCTGCAGACGGATCATCGGAAGAATCCGGCAGCGGTGAAGAAGAGCCGAATACGGATATATCTGGAACAACAGACTTTAACGAAGAAGCGGAAGCAGATCAGAAGCTGCAATGGAAGGATGCCTACAAAGCTCTGATGAAAGAACTGGTGAACGGAAATTTCGGAGAAGATCTTCCCTTTTTTGGCTATCTGCCCGGAGATCCGGAGTATGACCAGTTAATGGAATATGGTTATGGCGTGAATGGTTATTATCTTTATGATGTTGATAAGGACGGGGTTCCGGAGCTTGTCGTAAAGTTTGGTACCTGTGAAGCCGATTTTGACGGCCGGCTCTATCTGTTTGATGGTGAAAATGCAGTCTATGCCGGAGAACTTCCGCTGGGACATTCGGTAATGGCAACATGCCCTGCACAGAATGGAATTATTCTGAATTACGGACATATGGGTGCAGCTTATATGCAGAAGATTTCTCTCGTGGACGGAGAACTTACCTTTGAAGATCTTCTTGAGGAAAGTCTGAGTGATGATCCGGATGATTCTTATACACTTCCGGGCGAAGTCATTCCGGGAGCAGATTTCCTTTCACTTATGAAGCCCGGGGACACACTGCCGATAGATACCTATGAGATCTGGAGTGCGAACATGAATGCAGATATCGATGCAACAGCCACAGCAGATGAGATGCTTAAGCAGCGGTATCTTGATACCATTTTACATAATGGGACCGTCGTTGGAATTACGGCAGACGGTTATGGCGGTGATACCGGCACATGTACAATGGAAGAATATCTGGGACCGAACATGGTGAATCCGTATTCCGATTCGGGCATGGTGGTTGAAGCCTATACCTGTATTGACATGAATGAGGACGGAACGCAGGAATGTGTCCTGAGACTCCGGGAAGCAGATCAGGAGGATGCAGATGATATTTCCGGCAAATGGGTGGTGTTAAGTGAGCAGGACGGTACGATGTATGCCTACTGCATTAATTATCAGATGACTTACACACTGCTGGAAAACGGTGCATTCCGCCCGAATGACGAGTATAGTACGAACAATTTCCGTATGCTGTTTGACAAGGATCAGTGTTTCCTTTATTACACCGGTCTGGATGAAAAGCATGCGGAGGCAGAATGGATCAGCATTGCAGAAGAGGAGCTTAACCAGTGATGAAGCGACTGCAGCGGCGATTATGCAAGACACACAGTTATTACAGGGCAATAGGTTTATGTATCCTGATGATTGCCTTGTTTTCCGGCTGTGCGGGAACAAAGGGGACATTGTCCGATGGTACTTTACAGGGAAGCCTTTCGGTAGAAAGTACAGACGTAATGAGCCGGAAGACAGCTTCTGCTTCGGCAGAGTCCGGTCAGAAAGAGTCTGATCCGGCAGATGCCGGTCTGGAAAATGCAGAGGGAAAGTCAGCACAAGGACAGGCAGAAAATGCATTATCGGAATCCGAAGAGGAAGCAGCCGGAGCAGGAACGGAATACAGGATTGTGATGGTCGGGGATGTGCTTTTGCACACGCCGGTAGAGGAAAGCTGCAGAAAGCCGGATGGAAGCTATGACTACGATTCTTTGTTTACACATACAAAGGATGAAATTTCGGCAGCAGATCTGGCACTTGTGAATCAGGAGGTAATTATCGGAGGCTCTGAGCTTGGAATTTCCGGATATCCCTGCTTCAATGCAGACTTCAGCCTCTGTGATACCCTGGTGCGTACAGGCTTCAATGTTATCTGTCATGCCACAAACCATGCCATGGATAAAGGGCGGGCAGGGCTTGTAAGCTGTGCACAGCATTGGAAAGAGCAATACCCACAGGTTACCATTCTGGGAATTCATGATACTCCGGATACCGCAACATCCTGTGGTGCCGATCCGGTGATCATTGATCTGCCGGAATTACGCATTGCTGTTTTGAACTATACCTATGGAACAAATGGAATTGCACTTCCGAAAGATATGCCATATGCGGTAGATCTGCTTAACGAGGAACAGGTGGCAGCGGATCTTTGCAGGGCAGAGGAACTGGCAGATTTTACGATTGTCTGTCCACACTGGGGAACAGAATACCGGCTTACCCCGGATGCTTCACAGGAAAAATGGGTTCAGGTTTTTCTGGAAAATGGCGCAGATCTGGTTCTTGGCACGCATCCACATGTGATTGAGCCTGTCGAATGGGTTACAGATCCTGAGAATGGTCATGAAATGCTGGTCTATTATTCCCTGGGTAATTTCGTGAACTGGACATCAGGAACCGGTGAAGGAGTTGCCAACCGTATGGTAGGTGGTATGGCAGAGATTACGATTGCAAAGAACGATGCCGGTGAAGCAGAGATTAGCGATTACGGAGTCCGCCCCTTAGTCAGCCATGTCACAGCCGGCTTAGGCGGTGTAACAACCTATTTTCTGGAGGATTATTCGAAAGAACTGGAAGCCGCGAATGGAATTACCCTTCAGGATCCCGACTTTTCCCTGGAATATTGCATAAACCTGTGTGATTCCGTCTGGGGAGAGCTGTGGAGAAAGAGCATGCCATTGGAATAGCCGGGTTCAATGGCTAGTATAGCGTTTTTAAATTAACTAAACCATATTACTTGCCTATTTTCCCGATAGCACAGGATAAAAATCCTCAGCGTAGCCCGCTACGCTAGCGTCTTTGCCATGCACACTCGAAAAATATTCCGTGTGGCAGAAAGGATATAATGAAAGTGATTGGAAATCGGAAAAGAAAGAAGATAAGGAGGGAACTCTTTGAAAGGATTGCTGGAAATTTGCTGTGGTAGTTTTGAAGATGTGAAATCTGCCTGGGAAAATGGTGCAAATCGCGTGGAACTTAATAGTGCATTGTATTTGGGCGGGCTGACACCATCACTCGCTCATTTGATTTGTGCAAAAGAGCAATGTGATATTTCAGTTGTGACTATGGTTCGACCGAGAGGAGGTGGGTTTTGTTATTCAGAAGAAGAATATCGGACGATGCTTTTGGATGCGCGCATACTGTTAGAACATGGAGCAGATGGAATTGCGTTTGGCTTTTTGCATGCAGATCATACACTGGATGTTACACGGACGAAAGAAATGATTGCACTTGTTCATGAAAAAGGAAAGGAAGCAGTATTTCACCGGGCATTTGATTGTGTTGCACAGCAGGAGAATGCGGTGGAAACTTTGATTTCTCTTGGAGCAGACCGGATTCTTACCAGTGGTGGTGCACCAGATGTGTGGACGGGGAGAAAACAATTGCAATGGCTGCAAAGCCAATATGGAAAAGAAATCACATTTTTGGCAGGAAGCGGTGTAAATGCTGAAAATGTAAAGGATTTGATGGAATATACGAAAGTGGAGCAGGTGCATACATCTTGTCGGAAATGGAACGTGGATGGAACAACCTCATATCAGAATGTAGATTTTTCTTATGATGCAGAAAAAAAGGATGCGTATGAGATGGTAGATCCTCAAAAAGTAGAAAAAATGGTAAAAGTATTGACCTTGTAGTTTGTATATGGTTTAAAGTTCAGGGTGTAAAAATCAAAAACACAGGGAGTGGAAAATGATGAACATCAAACAAGTAGAAAAGCTTACAGGGATTTCAAGCCAAAATATTAGATTTTATGAAAAGAGTGGATTGATTCATCCAAAACGTAACGAAGAAAATGGATATCGAGAATATAATGAGGAAGACATCCGCTTGTTAAAACTGGTAAAAATGTTTCGCATGTTGGATATGCCTATTGAGCAGATTAAGTTGATGTTATGTGAAACAGATGAGTTGGACAATCTTCTCGGAAAACAGGAAAAAGTGTTAGAGAAAAAATTGGCAAATACAAAGTGTGCGATTGATCTCTGTGAAAATTTAAGAAAAACGCATAAAACAATTGCAGATATTGATGTTGATTCATATCTCAACCAGATGGAAAAGGCGCCGGGCAAGTATTTTGATAAGTGGATTTCAGATTATAAGGATGTGGTTCGATATGAGCACCAGAGAACTTTTACGTTTACACCAGATGATGAGATAATAGACTTATATGATTTTGCTAATGCACTGTATGCTTATGCGAGAGAGATGGATAAGGAGATTACTATAACGAAAGAGGGGATGTATCCGGATTTCATTATGGATGGTGTGGAATATACTGCAGAACGAAATTACACTGCTGTTCGTGGTATTCCGGTAGCGGTGATTCGATGTACAAGAAAGGATGCACCGGAAACAGATGCTGCGTACCAACCGGATAGAAAGAAATGGATGCGGCTGCTGCATGTGTGTTGGCCGGCAGCATTGGGAATGCTATTACTCATCTTTCTGGTAGGAACAGCATCATTAAAAACACTGTTTTTTACCATGGAAGGTGCTATTATTCTGATAGCTATGTTGATGTTATGTGTTGCGATGTCTATTCGCAATTATTTCTTTTATTGGAATCGCAGTGATGCGTAAGAAAAATATGTTATCCCTATTTATAGTATGCAGTATGTACCAGAATGTCACATTACTCTTAGCAATTAAAAATCAAGGCTTTCGAGGATGAAGTGATAGAAGGCTCGAAAAAGACAACTCCCTTTTCGGAATTGTGTACCCATGGGAAATGTGCTTATACTGTCAGTGACATTGTGGTACTGCATGAAAACAGAGAAAACAGTGCACATTTTGTAGATACGTTCGGATTTACCGGCCTGCCACAATTTCTGCATGAACTGGAAGAGAAAGCAGAAGATCTTACGGTCACATTTACTGTGGCAGAATGTGGAGAATTTCATGGCATCGGAGCATATTATGAGGATATTCCAACCATTGAAGATGCTATCCGGATTTACCGGAAAATGGATCCGGCATGGTTAAATGGAATTCCGGCAATCGGAGTGAATCTTCATGTAGAGGGAACCGACTGCCTGGAGGATGACCAGGTGGATCTTCTTACCGGAAAGACGATTGATGTAGATTTTCTCAACTATATGCCGGATGTGAGAGATCATCCGAGCGTGCAGGACGCTATTAAAAAGCTGGTAGAGGCATTCCCGGAGAAAGAGGTCAATGACCGGGAAACGAAAGAGCAGAAAATACAGGCACTTGCGGGAGAACTTGACCGGTTATCTTATGATATGGATCCTTATGAGTATAGGGATACGGTATCGGATCAGGAAGCGCAGGTGCAAAGGATCGCAGAAGATATACGCAATGGAAACATCGGACATTTGCAGAATTTTTTGCAGACTTCCATAGAAGAAGGCCCGATGAGAACAGTGAGCAGAGAGCCAAAGAGCTGTTTGCAAAACTGGCAGAGTACAAGCCGCTTGCGAAGGTCGAGGAAATGGAAGAGCAGAATTATAACATGATTGACAATGTGCTTAACAATGGTGTGGAAAAATTTAATCGTAAAGAAGATAAGCAGAAGCTGCAGCAGGGACGCACATCGTTGAAAGAGCGTCTTTGCGCAAAGCAATGTGAAGTTTCTGAAAAGCAAGGAAGAGATCCGCAGGATCAGAATAAAGTTAAAAAGAATAGCAGGGAGATGTAGACAATTAGTTTGGTTGTAGTTTTTTTTATCAGCATGTGTTAGACTGCTGTTATGCAAATCGTAATTTAAGGAGGGATTGCTATGAAAAGGGTATTGGTATTATTTGGGGTATTAATTTGCATGTTGTCATTCGTCGCTTGTGATAAAGCAACTGGCAGTGAAGCACCTGTAACAAGTGGAATAATTACTCGTACAGAGGAAGATAAAATTTATGATTTGACCGAAGAAGAAGTAAAAATAATCGCAGACATTATTGAAAATGGCACCTGGAACACAGAAGGGACTGCCGAATGTGCCAATGATTGCAAACTTATAATTGATGAAAGGACATATTATTATCATTCGGAATGTGGAACATTCAATGATAAAGAGAACAATCAGAACTTACCTGTAACAGCCGAAGAGAAAGAAAGTATAAATGCAATATTAGCTCAATATATAACACTTGGTTTAGAGTAATTCAGACGATTATTTTTCAGGCTGTTTTGTTTAGAAACAGAACGAAAAATTGATACGTGAACAATCGGCGTCAGGACAGAGAAAAAAACAGCTTACCATCTTTTGATAGCTGCCCTTTTCTCTGGACTGCACACCGATTTTTACCGATTGAACAAAATCGCGTCACTCCAGCCGATACAGTATGGAGTTTCAATCGATTTCCTTCTTCTTGATTTTACCAAAGATTCTATGCATTGGAAAATGATTCCATCATATATTCAAAAATAGTAACCTGTCTTATCGAATGAAGGGTGCACTTAATAAGCCTTCATTCAGACGACTGTTTTTCAGTATTCAGATTCCTTCGCTCAAGTCAATATGTAGTGTCCTCGAAGCGATAGCGAAAGAAGATTTCCTCCACAGGCTTCACACTTACAGATATCCTTTTTGTAAAGGATCATCAGCTTCTCCGCACAGGTTTTGCCTCGGAGTTTTGAAATATATTGAATGCCGTTGAGAAGCTTCCGGCAGTGAGTCATCTTTTCTTTCTTGTTCCTACAGGAAAGCAGACCATAGTGGCGAATTCGGACAAAACCTTTAGGGAGCACATGCATCAGAAACATTCGCAGAAACTCTGTTCCTTTGATGGTTTGCTCGATATATTTACCACCATTTTTGTAATCCTTTACGAGATAGGTAACGGTCTCATCTGTCATACTGACAATTCTACGATTACTGATAGCAATACGATGAGTGTAACGGCCAAGGTACCGGATCACAGAATTGGCTCCATTGAATGCCTCTTTCGTATATACAACCCAGTTCTTTTCGTAGAGGGAATTCAGTAAAGCTTTGAATTCATAATGATTTTTTAAATGTGCAGCTGTTCCATGATACTCAAGTTTTTTATCTTCCCAGAGTTGTTTCAACTCACGAAGATAATACTTTTTGAAGACGGCAGACATGACCTTAACCGGAAAGAAAAACTTCTTTCCTTTATCCTTCCACTTGTTTGCAGCATCAAGTCCACCGCCGAGAACAATGGTGTGGAGATGAGGATGATAATTCATTCTGGAGCCCCAAGTGTGAAGTACACAGATATATCCAATCTTTGCTCCAAGATGCTTCGGATCCGCAGACAGCTCTGCCATTGTTCGATGTGCTGCATGGTACAAAGCATCATAAAGGAGTTTCTGATTTGAATAAATCAGGGAATATAATTCTTCTGGAACTGTAAAGACCGTATGAAAGTATGGAACATCCAGTACATTTTCCTGCTGTTTGTCAATCCATTCATCGACCTCCATTCCTTGACACATGGGGCAGTGACGGTTCTTGCAGGAATTATAATGAATATATTTCTTGTGACAGCTTTCACATTCGTTTAAATTGGCTCCCATTTCAAGAGTATGGCATTTGGAGATACACAGTGCCGTTAGTTGCTGTTGTGGAGAAAAGTTGTGTGTCTCACAGTATCGCGGAAGAAATCGATGGAATACATCCTGAATGGTGATGTCATGATTCATTTGCATCACCTGCGTTTCTCTTAGATTTACGCCCCCGTTTTTTCTTGACAGGATGATCAAGCGGACTCTTTATTCCCATAACAGTTTTATTGGATATGTGGATGTATACCTGTGTTGATTCCAGACAGCGGTGTCCAAGCATTGCTTGTACATAGTTGATTGGGACACCTTGCTCAATCATGTGACTTGCAAAGGAATGTCGAAGCGTATGCGGATGTGCTTCAATGCCCGCTGTTTTTCCAACTGCCCTGAGCATGATTTCAACACCACTCACTTTTAGTGGCTCATGAGGAGCATCTAAAGAAACAAAAAGGTACTCTCTTTTTACCGGATAACTTCTCCAGTATTCCTTTAGTAAATCAAGCGCTCTTTCTGAAAGAATCGTCCATCTGTCACGATGATTCTTCCCTTTGGAAATATATACCTGCATAGAACTCATATGGATATCTTCAGGTCTAAGAGAAACAAGTTCTCCTACACGCATTCCAGATGAATAAAGCAGGGCAATGATTGCTTTGTTACGGATCTCGGTTGCAGAATCGATTAACCTTTCAATTTCTTCAAGAGAGAGCACTTTCGGAAGTTTTACATCCAATCGCATTCTAGGAACAATGTCTTGATCCCATGGAATGTGTAAGACGTGTTTGTATAGGAAGCAAATGGAAGAATTATAAAAGTTGCAGGTTGCAGATGAAAGACCAGAATTACGTTTTTCTAGTATAAATGATCTGGCATCCTGCAGAGATAAATCTTCCATTGATTTATAGCCTGTCCACTTCATAAAGTGACGTATGTTGTTGATATAGGTATCTGCAGTCCGGGAGGATCTGTTACGAATCAGGCATTCCTCTCTGAGCTTGTTAAAATATTTTTCGTACATAATAAACCTCCATGATAATAGTAACGTTAATGAGTCACTGCATCATGGAGGTCCACGTATCAAAGATACCCTCTTGTGAAAACGAGATTCTGGTGTTATTCTATTCATGGCAGTGTTAATGATGATCCTGTTCAATTGTTATTTTGTGGTGATTTAACAATACTACTTTTAGGACTCATTATCTACTGCCTTTTTTAAGTTAAAGAGAAAACTGCGCCACAGCCTTCGAAGGCCATCGCGCAGCGATTTAGTTCAATTCAAGTTTGGAGAATTGAGAAAATCGGGATTTAAGGAGCATATATGAAGAAACAACAACTTTCAGCGGAACAAAAAAGATTAGAAACAGATCTTTGGATTATAGCTTTGGTAACATTGGGAGTTTTCCTATTTTACGCTGCAACAGGTAAACAACTAATGAGTTTTGTTGCGAACAGCAATATTTCAGTTATTCCAAGATTATTACTTAATGCAGGAGTACAATTTGGCGTAGCTGGATTGGGAATTACAATCGTTTGCATTTTGCGAAAAGAAAGTTTCACGCATTTTGGATTGATACGAAAAAATATTTTCAAAGCAATCATCGGGACGATTATATGCTTTGTCCCGTCCATCTGTTATATTTTTTTATCAGATCAATTCAATGGCTACCAACCTTTCAGTATTTTAATCACAGATGATGTAATTGCAAGTGGTATTCCATTTTCAATATTAGGAATGGCTCTTATCGTTCTTGTGTGGGGCTTTTTTGAAGGATTTAATTATGTTGTTATTTGTGACAAAATCAATAGAAGATACCCTACTACAAACGAATGGTTAGATTATGGAGCTATTACTTGTGCAATCGTGTGTATACTTTTCCACCCATTTAGCACTTCTTTTTGGGGGATTGTAGAAATAATTACCACAGTTATTGCAATTTACGGAATGTTAATGGTAAAGAAGAAAACTGGCAACGCATGGGGGTGCGTATTTGCCTTTTGTTTTATTTGGAATGCCATATAAATTCAAGTTTGTAAAACCGATGGAGTAAAAGAATGTAAAGCTGGGAGCATTAGCTTCCGGCTTTTTAAGTTAAAGCAATCCTAAAATGGGCCTAAAATGAAAAAGGAATTGGTCTATACCAGTGGGCAATTTTTGCTGTTTTTAGTTGTCACACAAATGCTTTCCCTGTTTCGCAGAAGAATATTTATTATAATAAAGGAGAAGAAGCCAGGGCATTGTTCTGAGTCTTCTTAGTATCGCATGCGATTATTTCAACTCTACCCTTTTCGTGTTTTGCAAGATCTGGAATTCTATGCGGTCGACAGGAAGAAAGGTATTGTTTTTCCGTGTAATTTTTCAACACAAGGACCTTATTTCTTGCAAGTCTTCCTTCTAAGATTAGCTACACGATTGTCAAGCTCGATGAATAGAGTGATCATCTTACCTTTTGGAATAGAATAATCAGATTGAACCCAACTTGCAAGCAGGTTCATCATGCCTCCGGCATGATATGCAGCTAATGCATCCCACTCTGATGGGATTTTAGAGATATTATCTTCGTAGGCTGAAATCTTGATGTACTGTCTTTCAATATACTCGGTCAGTTGAATGCGAAAAGATGGCTCGGCATTTTTGCCGAAAAACATACTCGCTACTGCCCTATTCTCATCAACATACGTAAGAATACTTTCAATGACGCCAGAATAGTCGTGTGTGGCAGATTCCTTAATTACATTTTCATAAATTGCCAAGAAACTATTTTCGGTTTGCTGATAAAAATCGAAGATATCCTGGTAGTGCAAGTAAAAAGTGGAACGATGGAGATCCGCAAGGGATACTAATTCATTGATTGTTATTTTCCGTAGTTGTTTCTGCTTGAGAAGCTCGGCCAAAGCATTAAGCAGTGCAGCTTCTGTCCTTTTCGATCGCCGGTCATTTTTGCTCATATAAGTCCTCTCAAATCAACATTTGTTGTGAATTTGTCTCTTAGTCAACATATCGTTCGAAAATAGTCATTACATATCGACACTGTATCTATTATAATGATTACTAAATGTAGGCACAAGCCTTTTAAAAAAATAAACTGGAGGACTAGCAAAATGAAAGACCCACGAAAAACAGATCTCGCAGGATTATCCCCTGCGGATCAACCTATTCCCATGAGGCAACAAATTGCCTACGCTGTCTCGGAAATAGCAGTAAACCCAATCTACACGATAACACTGACGTTTCTCACTTTTTTTTACACGGATGTTCTGGGCTTGAATGCGGCTTTGGTCGGCGCAATCATCCTTGTCAGCAAGGTGTTCGATGGGATCAGTGATTTATGGGCCGGCAACCTGATCGATCACACCCACACGAAAGCAGGATCTGCTCGCCCTTGGATTCTGCGCAGCACGGTCTTGCTCGCAATCTCTTATGTGATTCTGTTTACAGTCCCAGCCGGCGGAAATATCTGCAAAGCAATCTATATTTTTGTCTCTTATAACTTTGCCATGACGATTGCATATACTATCACCAGCTGTGCTATCAATGCAATGCCAGTTTATATGTCCAATGATTCTTCCAGCCGAGCATCTGCATACTCAATACGTATGATTGTTGCTGGTGTAGTTCAGATGATTTTCTCGATGGTTTGTCTGAACATCGTGGATGCATTTGGAGGTGGACAGCGTGGTTGGATTCTGATGTCCACTGTATTTGCAACAATTTCTCTTATTGTTCTGCTGATTATGTACTTTGGAACAAGAGAGTATGTGACGGAAGTAGAGCAGCCTACTGAGGAAAAACTGCCGTTTAGAGTCGCTATTTTTGCTGTGCTGAAAAACAAATACTGGTTTTTGGTTTTTGGTGTGGTCATGGTGATTGTGTTCCACCAGGTCGCAACACTGACCGTTGGCGTCTACTATGCCAAATACGTTCTTTTTGACGAAAACCTCGCCGGTAGCCTTGTTACCTATCACCATCTTGGTGCAGGTGTAGGTATGCTGGCAATGCCGTTCATTTTAAGTAATAATATCTCGAAGAAAAAGATTGTGATAGGGTCAGCGTGGCTTATGCTTGCAGGTGCGGCTTTGGCTCTTATCAATAGCACAGGCATTTGCCTGATTCTTTCTCTTGCACTTCGTGGCTGCGGCTTTGGACTTACAAATTCTCTGTACTACGGTATGCTGGCAGACTCTGTTGATTACGGCGAGTATAAGACCAGAATTCGTGCAGCTGCTGTTACGACCAGCGCGGGTAGTGTTGGTTTGAAGCTTGGTTCAGGTCTTGGCGCTGCACTACTTGGTTTTGCATTATGGGCTACAGGTTATGACGGCCTTGCGGTAAAGCAGGCTGCAACAGCTGTTTCCTGCATCCGCATTATCTTCATCGCCGTTCCGTTTGTTTTGTACATAGCACTGCTGATTTTGATGCATTTTTATGATCTCGATGAAATGCTGCCAAAAATCAAGGAAGAACTTGCACAACGGAGCCAGAAGGAGGGTACACAGCAATGAGTACTGTACGCAGACTTGGCGCTTATAGTATAGAACAGATTCGCCCCGATGTATTTGCTATCGATGACGACCAGATGGAGTCTATGTATCTGATTCGCGGCAAAGACAAGGCACTCTTAATCGATACAGGTAGCAATCCAGAGCCCGTTATGCCAGTGGTGCGTACGCTCTGGAATGGGCCAGTGGAGTTGGCTCTGACTCATGCCCATTTCGATCACATGTACCATTGCGATGAATTCGATTTTGTAAGTGTTGGTGAACAGGACATTAAGGCATGGTACAAATCTCTGTGGCTTGTTGTATTCCTTGGAACTGTTGGCAGCGGCAAAAAAGCAAAATACTATCCGATTAACAGCTATCATCCGCTACGAACTGGAGACACAATCAAACTTGGCGGTAAGACAATTCGCGTTTTGGAAGCTAAAGGGCATACACCCGGAAGCCTAATTTATATAGATGATGCCGACAAGTGCCTGTTCATCGGTGACGCTTTTGGTTGGATGTGGATGCCTGGATGTTCTGTGCTACACGAGTACATCGAGAGCCTTACCAAGTTGATTCCTGAACTTAAACCTTATAAAGACTATCTTGTGATGGATGGCCATCGGATTCAGAATACACCGAAGGGTATTGCACTGGCAGACATGCCACCTGCCTACGTAGATGCGGAGAATATGCGTGAGCTTTGCTCTGACATTCTTACAGGCAAAATCGAGCCCATCAAGAAGGAAAAATTCTTTGGATTCCAGACAGCTGAGTACGAGGGCTACGATACACATATCGTGATACGCAAGAGCAAAATTAAGTGACCTCAAATCGAATATGAGACCTTCATATATGGAGAACTGACCTCTCACACTGCACTGTGTGTATTGACCGGCACACGTCAGAAGTTTGCCCGCCAGAGCTTTTTCTCTGACATCTGGCTTCCTTTATAGACACTGCAAAATTGGATGAGGTCATCCAGAAAACAGTCTAAATTACATGATGCAAGAAAACCTCAAGAACCTGCTTTTTTATCTTATAAGAAATTCAATGCGTTTGTGAAAATGAAAAAAGCAGAAAAATGATCAATGTCATTAAGTTAAGCAAAAAAGCTTCAATGACGTCTATATAGGTTACGCAAGAAATTGTGTAGCCTTTTTTCTTGTGCTGAAAATGTTTCTTCATCATAAGAAAAAGTTCAATATTTTGTGATATTTATGCCAAAAGTACTTGACACGATTATTTGATGCTTAATTCATAATCCAAAGGGATTTGTAGGAGGAAATATGTCGATATTTTATTGGTACTATATGTATTTACTTTCGTGCTAATATATATTATCATATTAGCACGAAAGGAGAAAGTATATGACTCAGTTTGAAAAATTAGATTTGTTGTTGCGTGAATGTGGAGGGACAAT